>OAWQ01000025.1_pt1 | contig 126818 bp, 113 predicted proteins | sample 1476961 | NCBI WGS metagenome assembly OAWQ01 (sample SAMEA2580247, study PRJEB22360) | human gut metagenome | biome: human gut; feature: human-associated habitat; material: faeces | place: Denmark | collected 2008/2010
TCCATGTCACTTTGAGTGCCCACACAGATTGTCTGATAAATTGTTAAAGAGCAGTGCAACGCGGCTTTCGCTCACCGTTGCGAGGTGGCGTATATTACGCCTTCCTCTTTCAGAGTCAAGCGTTTAATTTCGCTTTTCTCTGCCGGCATTCATCGCTGAATCCCGCTGACCCGGCGGCTTGCGTGCCGTTGTTCCGTGTCAGTGGAGGCGCATTATAGGGAGTAATTCTGAAGTGGCAAGGGTAATTTTAAAAAAAAACCTCACCCGCTCAATTTTCAGGCAAAATATCGACTGAGATTAAATTATTGCCTGGTTTTTAAACAAAAACGAGCCGAGTTGGCCCGTTTTTGCTGTTTTGTGATTTACTGCACTGCCACTATCCGGTCATTTTTCACAACCAGCTGTACTTCTTTACCCGGAATCAGCTCACCGGAAAGAATCTGCTGTGCCAGCGGGTTTTCGATCTGCTGCTGGATAGCACGTTTTAGAGGACGTGCGCCATAAACCGGATCGTAGCCGTTTTCGCTAAGCAGCTTCAGCGCCTCATCAGAGAGGTGGACTTCGTAGCCGCGCTCCTCCAGTCGTTTATACAACCGCTGCAACTGAATCTGCGCAATAGAAGCAATATGTTTTTCACCTAACGGGTGGAAGACAACCACTTCATCAATACGGTTGATAAATTCCGGGCGGAAGCTTTGACTAACCACGCCCAGCACCAGATCTTTCATGTGACTATAATCCAGGGCACCAAAACGTTCCTGAATGAGATCCGAACCGAGGTTAGAGGTCATGATGACCACCGTATTGCGGAAGTCGACCGTTCTACCCTGCCCGTCAGTCAAACGTCCATCGTCCAGTACCTGCAGCAGAATGTTAAAGACATCCGGATGCGCTTTTTCCACTTCATCCAGCAGGATGACGGAATAAGGACGACGGCGGACCGCTTCAGTGAGATAGCCGCCTTCTTCATAACCGACGTATCCCGGAGGCGCCCCAACCAGACGTGAAACGGAGTGTTTCTCCATAAACTCTGACATGTCGATACGTACCATCGCATCGTCGCTATCAAACATAAAGTTGGCCAGCGCTTTACAGAGTTCTGTTTTACCTACACCGGTAGGGCCCAGGAACAGGAACGAGCCGATTGGACGATTAGGATCGGATAATCCGGCACGGCTACGGCGGATCGCATTCGATACCGCTTCAACCGCTTCATTCTGACCAATGACGCGACTATGCAGCTCCTGCTCCATACGCAGCAGCTTCTCACGCTCGCCTTCCAGCATTCTGGCCACTGGGATACCCGTCCAGCGAGCCAGCACTTCCGCGATTTCCGCATCCGTAACTTTATTACGCAGCAGACGCATCGTCTTGCCTTCGGATTGCGTTGCCGCCGCCAGCTGTTTTTCCAGCTCCGGGATTTTGCCGTACTGCAGCTCGGACATCCGCGCCAGATCGCCGACGCGACGCGCCTGCTCAATAGCGATTTTCGCCTGTTCCAGCTCAGCCTTAATCGTCTGGGTTCCGGAGAGCGATGCTTTTTCAGCCTTCCACTCTTCTTCTAAGACTGAATATTGGCGTTCTTTATCGGCCAGTTCCTCATTCAGCATATCCAGCCGCTTAATGCTGGCTTCATCAGACTCTTTCTTCAGCGCCTGCTGTTCCAGCTTGAGCTGAATGATGCGACGGTCGAGTCTGTCCAGCTCTTCCGGTTTTGAGTCAATCTGCATCCGAATGCTGGATGCGGCTTCATCGATCAGGTCGATAGCTTTATCCGGCAGCTGTCGGTCGGCGATATAGCGATGAGACAGCGTGGCTGCCGCAACAATCGCCGGGTCGGTGATCTGCACGTGGTGGTGCAGTTCATAACGCTCTTTCAGACCACGCAAAATCGCAATGGTATCTTCAACGGTCGGCTCCGCCACGAATACTTTCTGGAAACGACGTTCCAGCGCGGCGTCTTTCTCAATGTACTGGCGATATTCATCCAGCGTCGTAGCGCCCACGCAGTGCAGCTCACCGCGCGCCAGCGCCGGTTTCAGCATGTTACCGGCGTCCATTGCGCCGTCCGCTTTACCCGCGCCCACCATCGTGTGCAGTTCATCGATAAACAGGATGACGTTGCCTTCCTGCTTGGCGAGGTCATTCAGAACGCCTTTTAAGCGCTCTTCAAACTCACCGCGGTATTTGGCACCCGCCACCAGCGCGCCCATATCGAGCGCCAGCACCCGGCGCCCCTTCAGCCCTTCCGGCACTTCACCGTTGACGATCCGCTGCGCCAGCCCTTCAACAATGGCCGTTTTACCTACGCCGGGTTCACCAATCAGCACCGGGTTATTTTTGGTACGACGCTGCAGAACCTGAATCGTTCGACGAATTTCTTCATCACGGCCAATTACCGGGTCAAGCTTGCCCTGCTCGGCACGTTCGGTCAGATCGACGGTAAATTTTTTCAAAGCCTGACGTTGGTCTTCGGCTCCCTGATCGTTCACGCTTTCACCTCCGCGCATTTGTTCAATCGCCTGACTCACGTTAGCAGTTGTGGCTCCGGCGGATTTTAAAAGGTCGGTCAGCGTGCCGCGTGATTCAAGCGCAGCCAGAACGAACAGTTCTGACGAAATAAAGTTGTCCTTTCTCTTTTGCGCCAGCTTGTCGCAAAGGTTAAGGATACGCACTAAATCCTGAGAAGGTTGAACATCGCCACCAGTACCTTCCACCTGCGGCAATCGGCTCAACGCCTGTTCAATATTGGTGCGTAACTCTCCGGCGTTGATGCCAGCCGAAGTTAATAAAGGACGTACCGATCCCCCTTCCTGATTCAGCAAGGCGCTCATTAGATGAAGAGGTTCGATGAATTGGTTGTCGTGCCCAAGCGCAAGAGACTGGGCATCGGCAAGAGCAAGCTGGAATTTATTGGTAAGACGATCCAGACGCATAACTCCTCCCATAACAGGTCAAATTTGCTACTGGAGATTAAATGAGGTCATCCCTCAATTATTCAAGGTTAAAGACCTGAACTATGCAAAAATAAGTTTGCCTTCTGGATCGTCTTAGTTCGGCAGGTTATATCAGCCAGATGAAACTTGCCATACGACCCGTCGTCTTGTCGCGACGATAAGAGAAAAAATCATCTTTTTCGCTGAGGGTACAGCGGTCTCCGCCAAAAATCTGCTCAACGCCAACGCTCGACAGCCGCTGACGCGCAAGCTGATAGATATCAGCAAAATACTTCTCACCCGCAGGGCGAAATGCGCGCTCCGCCTGAGTATTTTTTGCCATAAAGGCCTCACGCACCTCCGGGCCAACCTCAAACGCGTCCGGCCCGATTGCGGGGCCAAGCCAGGCCATAATATTTTCCGGGCTATCGGCAAAACAGGCAACGGTTTCTTCCAGCACGCCTTCGCAAAGGCCCCGCCAGCCGGCATGAGCAGCCGCAACTTCCGTACCCGCGCGGTTACAAAAAAGCACCGGCAGGCAATCAGCGGTCATCACCGCGCATACCGTACCCGGCACATTACAGTATGACGCATCCGCACGCTTTGACTCGTACGGCCCGCCGTCGAGTTTTAATACTGCCGTACCGTGAACCTGCTCCAGCCACACCGGGTATGACGGCAGAGCGCCGGCGGCGAACATGCGCCGACGGTTCTCTTCTACGTGCTGCAGATTGTCTCCGCAATGAGCGCCGAGGTTAAGTGAATCGTATGGCGATAAACTTACCCCGCCAACGCGCGTGGAACTACAGGCAGCAACGCCTTCCGGCATCGGCCATTGCGGTACAATCACTTTAGTCATAACCAGTCGATATCGTCTTTATGAGTTTCAAAATCAGCGCGCATGGCATCGATCAAATCAACCATATCCTGCGGAATTGGCGCATGCCATTCCATCTCAATACCGCTGATCGGATGGTATAAGCGCAGCATCGTGGCATGCAGGGCCTGGCGATCGAACTTACGCAGAGCGGTGATGAACTCTTCCGACGCACCTTTAGGCGGACGCGGGCGCCCGCCATAGACCTGATCGCCCACCAGCGGGTGAGTGATGTGCGCCATGTGTACGCGAATCTGATGCGTACGGCCGGTCTCCAGGCGCAAACGCAGACGAGTATGAATGCGAAAATGCTCCATGATCCGATAGTGCGTCACCGCCGGTTTTCCCATGGGATGTACCGCCATATGCGTACGCTTAGTCGGGTGGCGGCTAATCGGTTCTTCCACCGTTCCGCCAGCGGTCATGTGACCAATCGCCACCGCTTCATACTCGCGGGTGATTTCGCGCAGCTGCAGGGATTCCACCAGGCGGGTTTGCGCCGGAATGGTCTTCGCGACCACCATCAAGCCGGTGGTGTCTTTATCAAGACGGTGCACGATCCCCGCACGCGGCACGTCAGCAATGGCCGGATAGTAGTGCAACAGCGCATTCAGCACAGTACCGTCAGGGTTGCCCGCGCCAGGGTGCACAACTAAATCGCGCGGTTTATTAATTACGAGGATGTCATCATCTTCATAAACGATATTGAGCGGAATATCCTGTGGTTGGAAACGGACTTCTTCTTCGATTTCAACATCGATAGCAATCGTTTCTCCCCCCAGCACTTTCTCTTTCGGCTTGTCGCTGACGCTGCCGTTTACCAGCACTCTCTGGTCAAGGATCCATTCTTTTATGCGCGAACGCGAATAATCCGGGAACAATTCGGCCAAAGCCTGATCTAAGCGTTGTCCGAGTTGATTTTCGGACACCGTTGCGTTGAGTTGTACTCGTTGTGCCATATACAGCTTCTTCGTTTTAACGTTGGGTTTTACGGCTTTGCCGTTTAATATAGTGTGCTATTGTAGCTGGTCTTAATCGGGAGCAGGAACAGAGATTCTCCCGCATAAACATTTTGAGGAAGTCAAAACGTCATGACGCGCATGAAATACCTGGTGGCAGCAGCCACACTGAGCCTGGCTTTGGTGGGTTGCTCTGGCTCAAAGGAGGAGGTGCCCGATAATCCGCCGAATGAGATCTACGCGACCGCTCAGCAAAAGCTGCAGGACGGTAACTGGAAACAGGCAATAACGCAACTGGAAGCGTTGGATAACCGTTATCCCTTTGGACCTTATTCCCAACAGGTACAGTTGGATCTGATTTATGCGTACTACAAAAACGCCGATCTGCCGTTGGCTCAGGCAGCTATCGATCGCTTTGTGCGCCTGAACCCTACCCATCCTAACATTGATTACGTCATTTATATGCGTGGTCTGACAAATATGGCGTTGGATGACAGTGCGCTGCAGGGCTTCTTCGGTGTCGATCGTTCTGACCGCGATCCACAACACGCGCGCGATGCCTTTAACGACTTCTCCAAACTGGTTCGTGGCTATCCTAACAGCCAGTACGCTACTGACGCCTACAAGCGTATGGTGTTCCTGAAAGATCGTCTGGCGAAGTACGAGCTGTCGGTCGTGGATTACTATACCGATCGTGGCGCATGGGTTGCCGTCGTTAACCGCGTAGACGGCATGCTGCGTAACTATCCGGATACGCAGGCCACCCGCGACGCGCTTCCGAAAATGGAAAACGCCTACCGTCAGATGCAGATGAACGCGCAGGCTGATAAGGTTGCGAAAATCATCGCGGCTAACAGCAAGAACACCTGATAGCCCTTAGATAAGCAAAACGGCAGCCTGGCGGCTGCCGTTTTTTTATTCGTTAAATTGTTAAGCTGAAGCGGTTTAGCGCCGAGTTAACTCATCAAATATGGCTCTCTTTCTTCCATTCCACAAGTAAAATCTCACCTGTTCCTGTCCTGTCTCACAAAACAGATTTGTTGACAAAAAGTGACAATAAAATGTGATTTAAATCACGCATTTTGACATTGGGCGAGGTATGCTGAGTTTACCAAGACGGGAAAGACAAGAGGTAAAATTTATGACAATGAACATTACCAGTAAACAAATGGAAATTACTCCGGCAATCCGCCAGCACGTCGCAGACCGTCTCGCCAAACTGGATAAATGGCAAACCCACTTAATTAACCCGCACATCATCCTCTCTAAGGAGCCGCAGGGTTTTGTCGCTGACGCAACCATCAATACGCCAAACGGGCACCTGGTCGCCAGCGCACGGCACGAAGATATGTATGCCGCAATTAACGAATTGATCAACAAGCTGGAACGGCAGCTCAATAAAGTGCAACACAAAGGGGAAGCCCGCCGCGCCGCAACGTCGGTGAAAGAGGCAGGCTTTGTGGAAGAAGAAGAGTAATCCTTAACTTAAGCTTGTGTCATGCCACGCGCCTTCGGGCGCGTTTTTTATTGACAGAGTGAAAACAGTACAGGTACTGTAATCCCCACTAACTCAAGGAATTCATCGTGAAACTGATCCCGTTTTTCTTCGCATTCTTTTTTACCTTCCCCTGAATGGGAGGCAATTCGTCGTGTGATAAAGAATGCGAAGACGAACAACAAGGCCTCCCAAACGGGAGGCCTTTTTTATTGATAATCAATAACAAGAAAGGCAACACATATGACCGAGGAAAACCCATTACTGGCCCTACGCGATAAGATCAGCGCTCTGGATGAGAAACTGCTTGCGCTGCTGGCAGAGCGCCGCGGCCTGGCCGTCGAGGTCGGCAAAGCCAAGCTGGCATCGCACCGGCCGGTGCGGGATATCGACCGCGAGCGGGACCTGCTGGAACGCCTGATGACGCTGGGGAAAAAACACCATCTTGATGCCCATTACATCACGCGCCTGTTCCAGCTGATCATTGAAGACTCGGTCCTTACCCAACAAACGCTGCTGCAACAGCACCTGAATAAAATTAATCCGCACTCCGCGCGGGTGGCATTCCTCGGACCTAAAGGTTCATATTCGCACCTTGCGGCTCGTCAGTACGCCGCCCGCCACTTTGAACAGTTTATCGAAAGCGGCTGCGCGAAGTTCGCCGATATCTTTGAGCAAGTGGAAACTGGCCAGGCTGACTATGCCGTCGTTCCTATTGAAAATACCAGTTCCGGCGGCATCAATGATGTTTACGATCTTCTGCAGCACACCAGCTTATCCATCGTGGGCGAGCTGACGCTGCCTATCGATCACTGCGTGCTGGTCTCAACGTCCACCGATGCGCAACAGATTACGACGGTCTACAGCCATCCGCAGCCGTTTCAGCAGTGCAGCCAGTATCTGAGCCGCTATCCGCACTGGAACATTGAATATACCGACAGCACCTCCTCAGCGATGGAAAAAGTCGCTCAGGCTAAATCGCCGACCGTTGCCGCCCTGGGCAGCGAAGCAGGCGGAGCGCTGCACGGTTTACAGGTCCTGGAACATTGTCAGGCGAACCAGACGCAAAACATCACCCGCTTCCTGGTTCTGGCGCGTAAAGCGGTGGAAGTCTCCGATCAGGTCCCCGCGAAAACCACGCTGCTGATGGCCACCGGCCAGCAAGCCGGGGCCCTGGTAGAAGCGCTGCTGGTGCTGCGAAACCATAATCTGATCATGACCAAGCTGGAATCACGCCCCATTCACGGTAATCCGTGGGAAGAGATGTTTTATCTGGATATCCAGGCCAACCTGGAATCACTGCCAATGCGCAAGGCATTAAAAGAGCTGGCCGAGATAACGCGTTCAATGAAAGTGCTGGGCTGCTATGCCAGCGAAAACGTGGTACCGGTCGACCCGGTTTAACGTTCGATAAACGGCAATTTCTTCATCCCTGCCACGGCAACTGGCAGGGTGAAGATCGCGCCGGAAAGCGGATATTTCGCCACTTCTTCGGCATCCATATTCTCCCGCGTGGTGGTAATGTAGAGCGTCTTCATATCCGCTCCACCAAAACAGACCATCGTCGGGCAACGCACCGGTAGACGATGCTCCTCCAGCTGCTCACCCGTCGGCGAGAAGCGCGCAATACGCCAGCCGTCAAACATCGCGCTCCAGTAGCAACCTTCAGCATCGATGGCCGCGCCGTCTGGAATCCCCTCTCCCGGCTGAAAGCGCAGGAAGACCTCACGTTTACCCGCCTCGCCCCGCTCATCAAGAGGTGTTCGATAGATAACGGCATTTGGCGTATCCGAGGTATACATCCAACGTTTGTCTTCGCTAAACGCCAGACCGTTAGCGCCGTGAATATCGCACTGGATAACCTGCGGGGAGAGATCGTTATCGATGCGCACTAAGAGCGCGCCGTTAAAATCTCCCGGCCCCCAGAAAGTCCCGGCATAAAAGCGGCCGTCGCGATCGGTTCCACCATCATTAAAGCGCGCTAATTGCGGGTTGCTGGGGTTATCGCAGACTTTTCGCTGTAGAAGACCATGCGCATCAGTGAGCCAGATACCGCTGCGTAAAGCGACAATAAAACCGCCCTTCTCGCGCAAGGCAAAACAGCCGGGCTCCTCGGGAAATTGCAGAACCTGATGTTCACCCTTCTGCACATCGTAGCGATGAATCTCGCATTCCATAATATCGGCCCAGTACAATGCCTGTTCGGCTTCGCTCCAGGTCGGACATTCCGGTAAATGCCCGGTGTAATCAAACAGCGGTTGTGGTTCAGCCATCGTTTTCATCCCTATAAAAAAAGCCAGCGGGTCACCCTCTGGCTTTATTGTATACGTGTTTGACGACTTACTGCCGATTATCATTTGCCTGGCGCAGCAACGTCCGGCTTTCGCTCTGGAAGCGCTGGGCATAGTCACCGAACCAGTGCTCAACCTTACGGAAGCTATCGATGAACGCCTGTTTATCCCCCTGCTCCAGCAGGCCGATAGCTTCACCGAAGCGCTGGTAGTATCGCTTAATCAGCGCCAGATTATTTTCCGAGGACATAATAATGTCAGCATAGAGCTGCGGATCCTGGGCAAACAGCCGACCAACCATCGCCAGTTCCAGACGATAAATAGGCGACGACAGCGCCAGAAGTTGCTCAAGACGCACATTCTCTTCGGCGAGATGCAGGCCGTAAGCGAAGGTCGCAAAGTGGCGCAACGCCTGAATAAAGGCCATATTCTGATCGTGTTCAACGGCGCTGATACGATGGAGCCGCGCGCCCCAGACCTGAATTTGCTCCAGGAACCACTGATACGCTTCGGGCTGACGGCCATCGCAGTACACCACCACCTGCTTCGCCAGGCTTCCGCTGTCCGGCCCAAACATGGGGTGTAACCCCAATACCGGACCTTTATGCGCGGCCAGCATCGCCTGCAGCGGTTCCGCTTTCACCGAGGCCAAATCGACCAGGATGCAGTCCGCCGGCAGCGGTGGCAACTGAGCAATCGTTGCCGCCGTGATATGAATCGGCACGCTGACGATAACCATACCGGCATCGGCGACAATCTCTTCCACCTTCGACCAGTCGTCTTTTTCAAGGATACGAACCTGATATCCGGAAAGCGTCAGCATTTTCTCAAACAGACGCCCCATTTGCCCGCCGCCGCCAACAATCACGACCGGACGCAGGTTCGGATAAAGCGTTTTAAAACCTTTATCGTTTTCGCTGGAATAAGACTCCCGCATGACGCGACGCAAAACATCTTCGATAAGATCCGGCGGGACACCAAGCGCAGCAGCCTCCTCGCGCCGGGACGCCAGCATCGCCGATTCACGTTCAGGGACGTAAATGGGCAGGCCGTATTGGCTTTTAACCTCTCCGACTTCCGCTACCAGCTCCAGGCGCTTAGCCAGCAGTTCCAGCAGTGCCTTATCGACTTCATCAATTTGATCGCGTAACGCGGTCAGTTCAGCAACCATATCATCCTCTTACGCCAGACGAGCCGCCAGATGGCCTCGCAGATCCTTATCAAGTTCGCGGAGCAGCGCATCGGTGGTTTCCCAACTAATGCAGGCATCGGTCACTGAGACGCCGTATTTCATATCGCAACGCGGCTGCTCAGAGGACTGGTTACCTTCGTGGATATTGCTCTCAATCATCAGACCAATAATGGAACGGTTACCATCTTTAATCTGCGCGACCACGGATTCCGCAACCGCAGGCTGACGGCGGTAGTCTTTATTAGAATTCCCATGGCTGCAATCTACCATCAGAGAGGGCTTCAGTCCCGCCTGAGTCATCTCTTTTTCACACTTCGCAACATCTTCCGGGCCGTAATTTGGCGCTTTCCCGCCGCGCAGAATGACGTGACCGTTCGGGTTGCCCTGCGTTTGCAGCAGGCACACCTGCCCGGCCTGGTTGATGCCGACGAAACGGTGCGGCATCGCGGCAGCGCGCATGGCGTTAATTGCCGTGGCAAGGCTGCCATCGGTGCCGTTTTTAAACCCTACCGGCATCGACAGGCCAGAAGCCATCTCACGGTGAGTCTGGGATTCGGTCGTACGCGCGCCGATAGCAGACCAGCTAAACAGATCGCCGAGATACTGAGGACTATTTGGATCCAACGCTTCCGTCGCCAACGGTAACCCCATATTGACCAGTTCAACCAGCAGACGGCGCGCAATCTTCAGGCCGCCTTCCACATCAAACGAACCATCCATATGCGGATCGTTAATCAGCCCTTTCCAGCCAACGGTGGTGCGGGGTTTTTCAAAATAGACGCGCATGACCAGATAGAGGCTATCGCTGACCTCTTCGGCAAGGGCTTTAAAACGACGAGCGTACTCAATGGCGGTTTCAGGATCGTGGATCGAACAAGGGCCACATACCACCAGCAGACGCGGATCGCGGCCGGCGATGATGTTGGAGATAGTCTGGCGAGAGTGCGCGATCTGCGCCTCCTGCTCAACGGTCAGAGGGAATTCAGCCTTCAACTGATCCGGAGTGATCAAAACCTGTTCGTCGGTAATGTGTACGTTGTTCAGCGCGTCTTTTTGCATGATTGCGATCCTGTATAGCTCGTTTGCGATAGTAATTGCCTCAGCGAGGATGACGTAACGATACCACACAAAGTAAAGATTTCAATCCATATTCCGTAAATTTTACTTTACACATTGAAATTAAATAGCGCTGTATTTCATTCAATGTGTATAAAATTATTTACAGCGAGTCATTAAACGCCAGTTTTTCCCTGCTTCCACGAATTTCTTTTACGAAAAATCCTGGTAAGAATTATCTCAAAGCGGCGAGGCTGGCTAATGACGATTTTGCTCAACAATGCTATTCTTCGCCCGGGTTTCAGCAATCTGCATCCCCCACGCTATGACAATCTGACGGAACCGTAATGACTGTTCTTCACCGTCTCTTTTTGACTTTAGTACTATCACTCGTGGGTATCTCTGCTGTTGCCTCCGGACCGTCTGAAAATGTTCGGACAATCGTTTCGGGGATCGTGACTTATACGCGCTGGCCGCAATTATCCGGTCCTCCAAGGCTCTGTATTTTTTCAACATCACGATATATCCATAGCCTGGCCGAAGACGCTCCGGAAATATTGCCTTATAAACCCGTGATTGTTCGTAATACACAAGAAGCCTTACAGACGACCTGCGATGGTTTTTATTTTGGCAGTGAATCACCGACCCAGCAGTCTGAATTTACGGCCAAATATGGAAACCGGCCCCTATTACTTATTGCGGAACAAAACACCGATTGCTCTATTGGCAGCGCTTTTTGCCTGCTCATCAACAATGAGAGAGTCAGATTTTCCGTAAATCTGGATGTACTGACGCACAGCGGCGTTCGGGTTAATCCCGAGGTGCTGATGCTTGCCCGGAAAACATCACATGAATAAGGATTTTTCTCAGGCCCCGCGCCCCACATTTAAAAGAGCGCTGCGCCGTATCAGCATGATAAGCGTGGTGATCTCTATGACACTGGTCTGGCTGTTACTCTGCACCGCTTCCATATTTACACTCAAACAATACGCCCAAAAAAACCTGGAACTTACCGCCGCCACCATGGGCCGTAGCCTGGAGGCAGCGCTCGTTTTTGGCGATAGCGCAGCGGCAGAAGACACGCTGGCCACGCTGGGCAGACAGGGGCAATTTTCTCAAGCAATTCTGGTCGATGGCCGGCAAAGGCCCTTCGCCTCATGGCATAACGATGGTCTGGTCAGTCAGAATAAAATCAGCGACGTCATCAGCAAATGGCTCTTCCCGAAACCCACGGTGCAAACTATCCTGCACCAGGGAAAAATTATCGGTGAACTCCGTCTGACCGCGCTGGACAGATTGATAAGCTATTTTCTTGGTATCTCTATTATTGTGCTCACCGGCAGCATTTTTCTGGCTTCCTGCATCGCCTTGCTCCTTACCCATTCGCTGCATCGCGGCATTGTGGCTGCGTTACAGAGCATTACCGAGGTGGTACATGACATCCGCGAAAATCGCCATTTCTCCCGCCGGGTGCCCGAAGAGCGCATTGAAGAATTCCACCTGTTCGCCCAGGACTTCAATAGCCTGCTGGGTGAAATGGAGGACTGGCAGCGGCAGCTTCAGGCTAAAAACGCCCAGCTCCTGCGCAGTTCATTACACGACCCGCTAACCGGGCTGGCTAACAGAGCGGCTTTCCGGAATGTCATTAATGATCTGATGAAGGATGAAACCGCCCAAAGTCATTCTGCGCTGTTATTTCTTGATGGCGATAACTTCAAGCTTATTAACGACAACTGGGGCCACGCAGCCGGCGATAAAGTGTTAATTGAGGTCGCGAGCCGCCTGATGGCCTTTGTCGGTAAACAGCATCAGGCATGGCGTCTCGGCGGCGATGAATTTGCCGTTCTGCTACGGGATGTTCATTCAGAAACCGAAGTTCGGGCACTGTGTAGCGCGTTGTCGGAACAGTTTATCCCGCCGTTTAATCTACACAATGGCCACACCGCCAGCCTGTCACTGAGCATTGGTTACGCTTTAACCTGGGAACATACCTCAGCGGAAAATCTGCAAGAGCTTGCCGATCAAAATATGTATCGGATGAAACACCAGCGCTTACAGCAAACGCAAAAATAAAAGGAATCACCATGATCGGAAAATATTTTGCTCCTGCTTTACTGGCCGCACTTTTTCTTGGCGGCTGCCAGGCTCCGCAAGGAAAATTCTCGGCAGAACAAATTGCAGCAATGAAGTCATATGGCTTTACTGAAACCAACGGCGACTGGTTATTAGGAATATCTGATACCATCCTGTTTGATAAAAACGACTATCATCTGCGTGCCGAAAGCAAAGAGCAAATTCACACAATGGCTTCACGTCTGGCGAGCACCGGTATTACCCACAGTCGCCTTGAAGGTCATACTGATAATTACGGCGAAGAAAGCTACAACGAAATGCTATCGCTTAAGCGGGCTAACAGCGTGGCGGATGCATGGGCCGAAGGGGCGAATATTCCGCGCGCCAACTTGATCACTCGCGGACTCGGGAAAAAGTATCCTATAGCCAGCAACGATACCGCAAAAGGGCGCGCTGAAAACCGCCGCGTCACGGTGGTTATCAGCACGCCTTAAACACCTATTCGACTGATTTAGCCGCTGTCACCGCCGTTGCTGAGCGCCAGCGCAGATAATCAACGGCGAGACATAGCGCGAGGCTGCTTCCTATGAGCGGCAGCGCCAGGCCCAACAACACCGCAATAACGGCAGTCAGCAAACGCGCGGGCCACGCTAAGCCAAACCACGCCTGTATCAACGTATTGGCCGGGTTAAACGCCGCGTGCGCCGGGCGACGGATCCACCACAGCCGGTACCCCACCGCTATCATCACGCAGAGTGCGATGCCGAACGCGATAAGCAGTAGCTGGTTAGCAAGACCGAACAAAATTCCCATATGGAAATCAACGCCCCAGCGGGTCAGCTTAGCCATGAGCGGAAAGTCGGAAAAATGAGTGCGGTCCACGATTTGCATCGTTGCTCCATCGATCGCGACAGCATCAACCCGGGTTGGCCAGCTTCTGTCGATTTCATTTACCGTCCACGCGCGCCCGGCACCCGACGGCGGTCGAATCTCCAGCTTGCCGGCATCCAGCCCCGCCGCGCGGGCAGCCAGAAGAACCGGGTCAAAATCCTCTACGCGCAACTGCGCCGTCATCTCCCCCATCGCTCCATGTCCCACATGATGTTCAGCATGCGGATCGTGAGCGGCCGGAGCGGCACTTTCCAGCTGGGTATTCACCTGCGGCGTCAGCCAGCCAAAGGCGGCACGCATCCTATCAACGTGACTACCGGCCCATTGCGACCAGGTTAAACCGGTCGCCGAGAATAACAACATACCGACCAGCAGCACCCAGCCAAGAGAAACGTGCAGGCGGCGGTTATTCTGCACGCTATTATTTATACGACGACGAGGCCGGGTCATCGACCACAGCGCGATCCCACCCAGAGCGGCAACCCACATCCAGGAGGCTGCCAGCTCGCTGTACATTCGGCCGAAGTTACCCAGCAGCAAAGAGCGATGGGCATAATCAATCCACTGACGCAGGGGCAAAATACCGCTGGTGCCGTAAACCGGCATAGCGCCTGTCACCCTTAGCGTCACCGGATCGACAAAAATTGCCCGCGTTTCCGACTCGCCAAGGGTCGGGTCAATAAACATTACTCGGGTCGTATCGCCAGCCACTATCCCCGGCCGAACCGCATGGAGGCGGAGGTTTCCCTGAATGGCCTCCGTCGCTACGGTAATTTGCGCGCTTAGCGGCTGTTTTTCCCCAGTCAACGTACCGTAAAGAGCATCACGATAGAGCCAGTTTTCCAGCTGAGGAGTGGCGACATATAGCGTACCGGTCAGGGCCGCCACAAAAATAAACGGCCCGATAAACAATCCGATATAGAAATGAAGACGACGCAGCAGGTTCAGCCATGCCGCGCGCGATGTGCAGGTAGTCATACTTTTCCTTTTTTAAAGCAAAAGAGAAGGTTGCGCAGTACGCACATTATTTTTTATGTAAGGGAGAAAGCAGACGGACGCGGAGGCGCGCGGGTGTGGGGATAAAGCCAGGTAAAGTCATGCCAGCGTTTCCTCTCCGAGCGGGAAGCCGGGGCTCGCTGGCGTCGAAGCATCAGGCTGAGCAGCAACACCAGCGCGAAAATCAGGCCCGGAACATGAGCTAACAGTACGCAGTAGCCACAGGCTTCAGCATGATCGAGCGGCACGCTGTGCGCGTGTTCCGGCGTCGAGGCATCGGTATGCGTCACGGACATCTGATGTGATGACATACCTTCCGGCATCCCCATCATTGCGTGGTGCATGCCATTCATCGGATCTTTTTGCAGGGAGATGGAGATCAACGGCGCCACCACGATCAGCAGGATCGCAAACAGCGCCAGCCATAAGGCCCGCCGTTGTAATGCTGAGTGATGAAAAATATTGCTGACCACCTTCCCTCCCCATGAGGGGCGTATTGTAAATGATTCGCAATGGAATGGTTAAAATAAAGATAAAAAAAGGGCCGGCCCATCAGGCCAGCCCTCTCATTCAGGATGTCGCGAAAGCGAATCTTAGTTAAGACGCTCTTTGATACGAGCAGACTTACCGGTACGCTCACGCAGGTAGTACAGTTTAGCTTTACGCACAGCACCACGACGTTTGACAGAAATGCTGTCAACTACCGGAGAGTGAGTCTGGAAGACACGCTCAACGCCTTCGCCGTTGGAAATTTTGCGAACAGTGAATGCAGAGTGCAGACCGCGGTTACGAATAGCGATAACCACGCCCTCGAATGCCTGCAGACGTTTTTTGGAACCTTCAACAACCCATACTTTCACTTCCACGGTATCACCCGGACGGAAGGAAGGTACGTCCTGCTTCATCTGTTCTTGTTCAAGTTGCTTAATAATGTTGCTCATAATTTAATCTCTTATCCTGGGTAAACTGATATTGGGGGCTTACGCCATCCCATCATGTTTATGTTGCTGTTGCGCGAGTTCCTTTTTGAACTCTGCCAGCAACCTTGCTTGCTCTTCAGTCAGAGCCAGGTTTTCCAAAAGTTCAGGTCTTCTAAGCCAGGTACGGCCCAGCGACTGCTTCAGACGCCAGCGACGTATCTCAGCGTGGTTTCCCGACAGCAATACTGGCGGTACTTCCATACCTTCTAACACTTCAGGACGCGTATAGTGCGGGCAATCCAGCAATCCTTCAGCAAACGAATCTTCGATTGCTGAAGCTTCATGACCCAGCACCCCCGGAATAAACCGGGAAACGGAGTCAATCAGCGTCATTGCCGGTAGCTCGCCACCGCTGAGAACGTAATCGCCAATTGACCATTCTTCATCAATCTCGGTCTGAATTACGCGCTCATCTACGCCTTCATAGCGACCGCACACCAAAATCAGCTTCTGATTTGTTGCCAGTTCGCTGACGCCCGCTTGATCAAGCTTGCGTCCCTGAGGTGAAAGATAAATCACCTTTGCGCCTTCACCTGCCGCGGCTTTTGCTGCATGAATGGCATCCCGTAAAGGTTGCACCATCATTAACATCCCCGGTCCGCCGCCGTAAGGACGATCGTCCACGGTACGGTGCCGGTCATGAGCGAAATCGCGAGGACTCCAGCTCTGGATGCTCAGCAGGCCATTTTTTACTGCCCGGCCAGTTACCCCGTAATCGGTAATTGCGCGGAACATTTCAGGAAACAGGCTAACGATACCTATAAACACAAGCCAATCCCCATAGTGCCGTTTTTTACCGTTTATCCGGAGAATTTAAAAACCAGGATCCCAGTCTACTTCGATGGTACGAGTAGCGAGATCGACTTTCTTGATAACCTGCCCATCGAGGAACGGAACCAGCCGCTCCTTGATACCAAATGCATCTTTCAGGTTTGCCTTGATGACGAGAACGTCATTAGACCCGGTTTCCATCATGTCGATGACTTTGCCGAGGCTATAGCCTTCCGTGGTCACTACCTGGCAGCCCATCAGGTCTTTCCAGTAATAGTCACCCTCTTCAAGCGCAGGCAGCTGCGATGAATCCACGACAATTTCGCAATTAGTCAGCGCATTCGCGGCATCGCGATCGTCAATGCCTTTCAGCTTAATGACGATATCCTGATTGTGGTGGCGCCAGCTTTCCAGCTCAACAACCTGCCACTGACCCGCCTTCTGGATAAACCAGGGCTGATAGTCAAAAATGCTTTCGGCGTCTTCGGTGGAGGAAAACACTCTGAGCCAACCACGGATACCGTAGGAAGAACCCATCTTGCCCAATACAATCGGTTCAACAGGTGCTTGTGCGGTGTGTTGCTTGCTCATCATGACCACCGTGACAGATTAAGCTGCTTTGTTAGCGGCTTTGATCAGCGCAGCTACGCGATCGGAAACAGTAGCGCCCAGGCCAACCCAGTGAGCGATACGATCCAGATCCAGACGAGTTCCTTCTTCGGTCGCAGAAGCGATCGGGTTGAAGAAACCAACGCGCTCGATGAAGCGACCGTTGCGTGCATTACGGCTGTCGGTAACAACAACCTGGTAGAACGGACGCTTTTTCGCGCCGTGACGTGCTAAACGAATAGTAACCATAACATCCTCTTGTGTGAATAAAACACCGGGCCCCATCGAGGAACGGAGCCCGGTGTCATATTAAAAGCCCGAAAATTTTACTGATTTCTGGGGAAATTGCAATCAGCAGTTATAAACTCTGCCGTGGAAGGCCCCCTAAATGGGGTAACTGAGCCAGAGCGCGCCAACAATGGGTAAAAAAAGAAGCGCGCCCCGACAGCAAAATAGCGACGATATTATCGCCCGCCGGGGAACCCAGGCGGCATCATACCTTTCATTCCGCGCATCATCTTCATCATGCCGCCTTTCGACTTCATTTTCTTCATCATGCGCTGCATATCGTCAAACTGCTTGAGCAGACGGTTCACATCCTGCACCTGCATTCCGCAGCCTGCGGCGATGCGGCGCTTGCGCGAACCTTTAATAATTTCCGGTTTAGCGCGCTCTTTCAGCGTCATCGAGTTGATGATGGCTTCCATACGCACCAGCACTTTATCATCCATCTGCGATTTAACGTTGTCCGGTATCTGCCCCATGCCCGGCAGCTTGCCCATCAGGCTGGCCATACCGCCCATGTTTTTCATCTGCCGCAGCTGTTCAAGGAAATCGGTAAGATCAAAACCGTCGCCTTTTTTCAGTTTGGAAGCCAGCTTTTCAGCCTGCGCGCGGTCAACCTTACTTTCGATATCTTCGATCAGCGACAGAACGTCGCCCATGCCGAGAATACGGGAGGCGATACGGTCCGGATGGAACGGTTCCAGCGCTTCGGTTTTCTCGCCAACGCCAAGGAATTTAATCGGCTTGCCGGTGATATGACGAATCGACAGCGCCGCACCGCCGCGGGCGTCACCGTCCACTTTGGTCAGCACCACCCCGGTCAGCGGCAGGGCTTCGTTAAAGGCTTTCGCCGTGTTCGCCGCATCCTGGCCGGTCATCGCATCGACAACAAACAGGGTTTCTACTGGATTGAGAGACGCATGGACCTGCTTAATCTCATCCATCATCGCTTCATCAACGTGCAGACGACCGGCGGTATCCACCAGCAGCACATCGTAGAATTTGAGCTTCGCTTCCTTCAGCGCGGCATTAACGATATCAACCGGCTTCTGACCCACGTCAGACGGGAAGAAATCAACGCTAACCTGCTCGGCCAGCGTTTCCAGCTGTTTGATCGCCGCAGGGCGATAGACGTCAGCGGAAACGACAAGGACTTTCTTCTTGTGCTTTTCATGCAGGAATTTACCCAGCTTAGCGACGCTGGTGGTTTTACCCGCCCCCTGCAAACCGGCCATCAGCACCACGGCTGGCGGCTGCGCCGCTAAATCCAGCGCCTGGTTCTCTTCGCCCATCGCGGCAACCAGTTCGTTGCGCACAATTTTGACGAACTCCTGGCCCGGGGTCAGGCTTTTGTTGACTTCATGACCTACCGCGCTTTCTTTTACGCGGTTGATGAAGTCACGTACCACAGGCAGAGCAACGTCCGCCTCCAGCAGCGCCATACGCACTTCGCGCAGGGTATCTTTAATGTTGTCTTCAGTAAGGCGTCCGCGGCCGCTAATGTTGCGCAGCGTACGCGACAAACGATCGGTTAAATTATCAAACATTGTCTCTCGCCTGAGGTGGAAACGGTCGGTCGCCGCAGCGACACAAAAACGGAATGGGCGCAGTATAACACGACATAAACGTGAATGTGCTGCAACGGTTGGAGCCAGAGTCGCGTGACGCTATACTGCTTCTCTTTACTATTTAGTCAACAGTCGACGCCCATATGCCTGTTTTTGCTCTACTCGCTCTTGTCGCCTACTCCATCAGCCTCGCGCTGATCGTCCCTGGTCTGCTGCAAAAAAACAGCAGCTGGCGGCGGATGGCGATTCTTTCCGCAACTATTGCGTTGATTTGTCACGCCTTCGCGCTGGAGTCACGCATTTTTCCCGGCGGCGAAAGTGGGCAAAACCTCAGTCTATTAAACGTGGGATCGCTGGTCAGCCTGATGATCTGTACGGTGATGACCATCGTCGCATCGCGTAATCGCGGCTGGCTATTGCTGCCCATTGTCTACACCTTCGCCTTAATCAACCTCGCGTTCGCGACCTTTATGCCGAACGAGTACATCACGCATCTGGAAACCACGCCGGGGATGTTGGTCCATATCGGCCTGTCGCTCTTTTCTTATGCTACGCTGATTATCGCTGCGCTTTACGCGCTGCAGCTGGCGTGGATTGACTATCAGCTGAAGAATAAAAAGTTGACCTTCAGTAGCGAAATGCCGCCGCTGATGAGCATTGAACGTAAAATGTTCCATATCACCCAGATAGGCGTGGTGCTGTTAACCCTGACGCTGTGTACCGGGCTGTTTTACATGCACAACCTGTTTAGTGCGGAAAACATTGATAAAGCAGTGCTGTCTATCGTTGCGTGGTTCGTTTATATCGTCCTGCTTTGGGGCCACTATCATGAAGGGTGGCGCGGACGCCGGGTCGTCTGGTTTAACGTGACTGGCGCGGGGCTGCTGACGCTGGCCTACTTTGGTAGCCGCGTATTGCAACAGTTCATGAGCTAAGTCTTTAAGGAATCCCAAGTGGAACATATCTCCACCACCACGCTGATCGTGACGCTGATCGTCATGGTGGTCATCTCCGCCTATTTCTCCGGTTCTGAAACCGGCATGATGACGCTGAACCGCTATCGCCTGCGTCATATGGCCAAGCAGGGCAATCGTCAGGCAAAACGTGTCGAAAAGCTGCTGCGCAAACCTGACCGTCTCATTAGTCTGGTCCTCATTGGCAATAACCTCGTCAACATTCTTGCCTCGGCGCTGGGCACCATTGTCGGTATGCGCCTGTACGGGGATGCCGGCGTCGCCATTGCCACCGGAGTCCTGACGTTTGTGGTGCTGGTGTTTGCCGAAGTGCTGCCAAAAACCATTGCCGCGCTCTATCCGGAAAAGGTCGCCTATCCCAGCAGCCTCCTGCTCGCGCCGCTGCAAATCCTGATGATGCCGCTGGTGTGGTTGCTCAACACTATTACCCGCATTCTGATGCGTATGATGGGCATTAAAACCGACATCGTGATTAGCGGAGCATTAAGCAAAGATGAGCTACGCACTATCGTTAATGAATCACGTTCGCAGATCTCCCGCCGCAATCAGGACATGCTGCTCTCCGTACTGGATCTCGAGAAAGTCAGCGTTGACGACATCATGGTTCCGCGCAACGATATTGTCGGTATCAATATTAACGACGACTGGAAATCTATTGTCCGCCAGTTGACCCACTCTCCGCACGGGCGCATCGTGCTGTACCGCGACACGCTGGACGATGCCATCAGCATGCTGCGTGTACGCGAAGCTTATCGCCTGATGACGGAGAAAAAAGAGTTCACAAAAGAAGTCATGCTGCGCGCCGCCGATGAAATTTACTTCGTGCCGGAAGGAACGCCGCTCAGTACGCAGCTGGTGAAATTCCAGCGCAATAAAAAGAAAGTGGGTCTGGTCGTTGATGAATATGGCGACATTCAGGGTCTGGTTACGGTTGAGGATATCCTCGAAGAGATCGTCGGCGATTTTACGACTTCAATGTCGCCTACGCTGGCTGAAGAGGTGACGCCGCTTAATGATGGCTCAGTGATTATCGACGGAACCGCCAACGTACGGGAAATCAACAAGGCATTTAACTGGCATCTCCCGGAAGATGAAGCGCGAACCATTAACGGTATCATCCTGGAAGCACTTGAAGAGATCCCCGCTCCGGGTACCCGCGTACGCATCGAACAGTATGATATCGATATTCTTGATGTTCAGGAGAATATGATTAAACGGGTGAAAGTGATGCCGGTAAAACCCATTCGCGAAAGCGTGGCCGAGTCATAACACCCCTGGGGCCAGGCTGAGGGGAATAGAAAAACGGCTACCTCGCGGTAGCCGTTTCGCTTATTTACTTCGCTTTCGCCACGGTGACCATCGCCGCGCGAATAGTACGGCCGTTCAGGGTATAGCCCTTTTGCATGACGCCCAGAACGTTACCTGCCGCAACGTCTTCAGACTCAACCATCGCAATGGCCTGATGTACGTTCGGATCCAGCGGCACGTTCGTATCGCCAATCACTTCCACGCCGAACTTACGTACCACGTCGAGCATGGACTTCAGCGTCAGTTCGATGCCTTCAACCATCGGCGCCATATCCGGGTTAGCTTTATCAGCGACTTCCAGCGCGCGATCCAAGCTGTCAATAACCGGCAGCAGCTCGTTAACGAACTTCTCCAGCGCAAACTTATGCGCTTTTTCGATATCCAGCTCGGTGCGGCGGCGCAGGTTATCTTCATCGGCTTTCGCACGCAGCAATACTTCACGTTCGCGCTTCTGCGCTTCAGCAAGCTGAGCTTCCAGATTCGCAATTTTTTCATCGCGCGGATCCACCTGCTCAGCCGAAACCTCAGGCTCTACCGCCTCAACGTCGTCGTGCTGCTCCGTGATAATTTCTTCCGGGGCTTGCCCCTCAGGCGTTTTCTGTTCTTTACTACTCATGAATTTCTCCGCGTTTTTTTTCGCATTCATCTCGCTAACTTCGCTTATTATGGGGATCAGTTTCCTGGTTTCAAGGGAACGCGGCCAGATTGTCACTATTCATTTAACGCAAGGACATCCAGATCATGAAGAACCACTTCAAGTGTATAGGCATTGTGGGACACCCTCGTCACCCAACCGCGCTGACCACACATGAAATGCTCTGGCGCTGGCTGTCCGGCAAAGGTTATGAAGTGCTGGTTGAGCAGCAAATTGCTCATGAACTGCAGCTCAGCAATGTGAAGACCGGGACGCTGGCGGAAATCGGCCAGCAGGCAGACCTGGCCGTCGTGGTGGGCGGGGATGGCAATATGCTCGGCGCAGCGCGGACGCTGGCCCGCTACGACATTAACGTTATTGGGATTAACCGCGGTAACCTCGGTTTTCTGACCGATCTCGACCCGGATAACGCGCTACAGCAGCTTGCCGATGTGCTCGAAGGCCACTATATCGCCGAAAAACGCTTTCTGCTGGAAGCGCAGGTATGTCAGCAGGATTGCCAGAAGCGCATCAGCACGGCAATTAATGAAGTTGTCCTGCACCCCGGCAAAGTGGCGCATATGATTGAGTTTGAAGTTTACATTGATGAGGTATTTGCTTTCTCTCAGCGCTCCGATGGCCTGATTATCTCCACGCCCACCGGCTCCACGGCTTATTCACTCTCTGCTGGAGGGCCGATCCTCACGCCTTCACTGGATGCGATCACCCTGGTCCCCATGTTTCCGCATACGCTGTCAGCACGCCCGCTGGTGATCAACGGTGACAGCACGATTCGCCTGCGCTTTTCTCAACGCTGTAGCGACCTCGAGATTAGCTGCGATAGCCAGATAGCGCTGCCGATTCAGGATGGTGAAGATGTGCTGATCCGCCGCTGTGACTATCACCTCAATCTCATTCATCCAAAAGATTACAGCTATTTCAACACATTAAGCACCAAGCTTGGCTGGTCGAAAAAATTGTTCTGATTTTATAGCCAGCCCCTTTACTGGATAAAAAACCAGATTATACTGTACGAAAACACAGTAATGGTTTTTCATACAGGAAGGCAGCTATGTTGGCACAACTCACTATTAGTAATTTTGCTATTGTTCGTGAGCTTGAAATCGATTTTCACAGCGGGATGACCGCCATTACCGGCGAGACCGGCGCCGGTAAATCGATCGCTATCGATGCGCTGGGGTTGTGCCTCGGTGGTCGGGCGGAAGCCGATATGGTGCGCAGAGGCGCCAGCCGGGCTGATTTGTGCGCCCGCTTCTCCCTGAAGGACACGCCAGCCGCGCAGCGCTGGCTGGAACAGAACCAGCTTGAAAGCGGACGTGAGTGTTTACTTCGTCGCGTCATCAGTGCAGATGGCCGTTCTCGCGGGTTTATTAACGGCACGGCTGTCCCTTTATCCCAGCTTCGTGAACTGGGTCAGCTGCTAATCCAGATCCACGGCCAGCATGCCCACCAGCTACTGACTAAACCCGAACACCAGAAAACGCTGCTTGATGGCTATACCGGTGAGTATGCGCTTACTCAGCTTATGGCAGAGCGCTATCATCAGTGGCATAAAAGCTGTCGCGATCTGGCGCAGCATCAGCAGCAAAGCCAGGAGCGCGCAGCGCGTGCGGATCTGCTGCAATATCAATTAAAAGAGCTAAACGAGTTCAACCCGCAGTCGGGCGAATTTGAGCAAATTGATGAAGAGTACAAACGCCTTGCTAACAGCGGTCAGTTGCTGACTACCTGCCAGCATGCGCTGACGGTGCTGGCAGACGGCGAAGAATCCAACCTGCAAAGCCAACTCTACGCCGCGAAGCAGCTGGTCAGCGAGCTGGTTGGTATGGACAGTAAGCTCTCCGGGGTACTCGATATGCTCGAAGAAGCGTCTATTCAGCTTAGCGAAGCCACGGACGAACTGCGCCATTATCATGACCGCCTCGATCTCGATCCGAACCGCCTGTTTGAGCTGGAACAGCGCATCTCCCGGCAAATTGCCCTCGCGCGGAAACATCAAATTACGCCCGAAGAGCTTCCTGACCTTTACCAGTCACTGCTGGAAGAACAGCGTATGCTGGATGATAGCGCGGGTTCTCTGGAATCACTCAGCCAGAGGGTCGTGGAGCATCATCAGTTGGCGCTGGATACGGCGAAGCAGCTGCATGCCTTACGCCAAAATAGCGCCAATGAGCTGACTCAGCTCATTACGGAGAGTATGCACTCACTTTCGATGCCGCATGGGGTGTTCGCCATTGATGTCGCGTTTGATGAACGCCATCTTACGGCCGAAGGCGCAGACCATATCGAATTCCGCGTTACCACCAACCCGGGTCAGCCGCTGCAGCCGATTGCTAAAGTTGCCTCCGGCGGCGAGCTGTCTCGTATTGCGCTGGCGATTCAGGTCATCACCGCGCGTAAGATGGAAACTCCGGCGCTGATTTTCGATGAAGTGGACGTCGGCATCAGCGGCCCTACGGCGGCGGTCGTCGGTAAGCTGCTGCGTCAATTGGGTGAATCAACACAGGTGATGTGCGTTACCCACTTACCGCAGGTTGCCGGTTGTGGACATCACCATTTCTTTGTCTGCAAGGAAACCGACGGTGAAATGACCGAGACGCATATGCACCCTCTGGATAAACGCGCTCGTTTGCAAGAACTGGCCCGACTGCTGGGCGGTAGTGAAGTCACTCGTAACACCCTGGCAAACGCGAAAGAGTTGCTCGCCGCGTAAACTTTTTGATTTTCACAGAGTCATAGTGAACAGCAAATTGCCGACAGACCTGCAGCCGAAGGTTCCCAACCGGGCAAAGGTCTATTATCATCGGCATATTACAGATGAGCCACGTACTGCTCGGGCCCAAAAAGGAATCAAATCACTATGCGCTGTAAAATGCTGACTGCTGCCGCAGCGGTTCTTCTTATGTTGACCGCAGGCTGTTCCACTCTGGAACGAGTGGTTTACCGTCCTGACATCAACCAGGGTAACTATCTGGCACCAACCGATGTAGCAAAAATCCGCGTCGGCATGACGCAGCAACAGGTTGCCTATGCTCTTGGTACCCCGATGATGTCGGATCCGTTTGGCACCAATACCTGGTTCTACGTTTTCCGTCAGCAGCCTGGGCATGAGAAAGTTACCCAGCAGACGCTTACTCTGACCTTCAATAGCAGCGGTGTGCTGACCAACATTGATAACAAACCTGCCCTGACGGCGGAGTAAGGCTATCAATACGCAAAAAGCGCTCAATGAGCGCTTTTTTTATATCTGCATCTTCGTGCGAAACGGTTACTTTCCGGCGCTTTTCTCTGCCCGCTGGCGACGCAGCTCTTTTGGGTCAGCAATCAGCGGCCGATAGATTTCTACCCGATCGCCATCGTGGACCCGATCGTGAAGCTTAGCCGGGCGGCTATAAATCCCCACTTTGTTCTTCGCCAGATCGATATCATCACGCAGCGCCAGAAGGCCGCTGGCCACGATCGCCTGCTCGACCGTCGCGCCCTCCTCCAGCTTAACGCTTTGCAGATACTGCTTTTCCGGCAATGCGTAGGCCACTTCAACCACGATATTAGCCGACACTGTAGACCTCTTTAGCGCGGGTCGTGAACGCCTGCACCATATTCATGGCCAGCTCTTTGAAAATGCGACCAAAGGCCATTTCAATCAGCTTATTAGTGAATTCAAAATCAAGATGAAACTCAATTTTGCACGCTTCCGGGCTTAAGGGGATAAACTTCCAGCCGCCAATCAGCTTCTTAAACGGACCATCGACCAGACTCATGAGAATACTCTGGTTACTGGTCAGCGTATTTCGCGTTGTGAAGGTTTTGCTGATACCCGCTTTGGATACGTCCACCGCCGCGGTCATTTGCGTCGGACCGAGCTCCAGAACCCGGCTACCGGTGCAGCCCGGCAGAAAATCAGGGTAGGACTTCACATCATTTACCAGTTGGTACATCTGTTCCGCACTGAACGGCACCAGGGCGGTACGGCTAATCTGAGGCATAGCAGGTTCCACATATAAACACGGTGTAAATAATATCATTTATCTGCTGCTAAAAAAAACGCTGTACCGCAACTCGTGCTAAGATAGCCCATTACGCCTCGCGGGAAGATTGAGGTACGACTGTTTTAAGACGATGACTTCAGGATACTATGACTAAGAAAAAAGCCCACAAACCTGGATCAGCCACCATTGCGCTGAATAAACGCGCACGTCATGAATACTTTATCGAAGATGAATACGAGGCTGGTCTTGCCCTGCAGGGATGGGAGGTAAAATCTCTCCGTGCTGGTAAAGCCAATATTGGTGATAGCTATGTCATTTTGAAAGATGGCGAAGCCTATCTGTTTGGCGCCAACTTTACGCCAATGGCTGTTGCTTCCACTCACTACGTCTGCGACCCGACGCGTACCCGTAAGCTTCTGCTCAACCAGCGTGAACTGGATACCCTGTACGGGCGTATCAACCGCGAAGGTTACACCGTGGTTGCTCTTTCGCTGTACTGGAAAAACGCCTGGTGCAAAGTCAAAATCGGCGTAGCAAAAGGTAAAAAACAGCACGATAAGCGTACCGATATCAAAGACCGCGAATGGGCAGTAGATAAAGCCCGAATTATGAAGCACGCGGGTCGTTAACTCCCCATCCCATCAGGGTCAGTTTTGCTGGCCCTGATGCTATATCGTTGTTGATGCTGATTTTTCACCCAACCTGACGCCATAATCCTCAAAACGAGGGCTGGTAAGCGCATTCATAAATCTGTTATACTCAACGTACACATTGGGGCTGATTCTGGATTCGACGGGATTTGCGAAACCCAAGGTGCATGCCGAGGGGCGGTTGGCCTCGTAAAAAGCCGCAAAAAAATAGTCGCAAACGACGAAAACTACGCTTTAGCAGCTTAATAACCTGCTCTGAGCCCTCTCTCCCTAGCTTCCGCTCTTAAGACGGGGATCAAAGAGAGGTCAAACCCAAAAGAGATCGCGTGGAAGCCCTGCCTGGGGTTGAAGCGTTAAAACTAATCAGGCTAGTCTGGTAGTGGCGTGTCCGTCCGCAGGTGCCAGGCGAATGTAAAGACAGACTAAGCATGTAGTACCGAGGATGTAGGAATTTCGGACGCGGGTTCAACTCCCGCCAGCTCCACCAAATATTGATGTACTGAAGTTCAGTAAAGTCTACTAAGCCCGCACAGCACAAGCTCTGCGGGCTTTTTTACGTCTATTGTAGTCTAGTGAGAATTGCTGAGAACTACGAGTTATGGCACCCTGAATGGGACCCACGAAGATGGGTCCTAAAATCGAGGGTCCCAAACATGGCCAAAATCGCTAAGAAGCTCACTGACACTGAAATCAAAAGCACCAAACCTGCCGAAAAAGAGGTTAACCTTTTTGACGGCGATGGTTTGCTGTTGCGAATCGCTCCCCTGGCGAAGGGAGGGAAGAAAAATTGGTATTTCAGATATGCAGTGCCTGTGACCAAAAAGCGAACTAAGGTGAGCTTAGGAACCTATCCTCACCTTACACTTGCGAAGGCACGAGCTTTACGTGATGAATACTTGTCGTTGCTTACAAATGGTATAGACCCCCAAGTTCATAACAACCAAAAAGCCAATGCACTGAAAGATGCCACGGAACATACGTTTCAAGCAGTAGCCAAGAAGTGGCTTGATGAGAAAGTCAAAACGTCAGGCATCTCCCAAGATCATGCTAACGACATCTGGCGAAGCCTAGAGAGAAATATCTTTTCCACATTGGGTGATACCCCAATTAAGGAGATTCGCCCTAAAATGCTTAAACAGCATTTAGAACCCATAGAAAAACGAGGTGTCCTTGAAACACTTCGCCGCATCATATCCCGCCTGAATGAAATTTTCCGCTATGCAGCAACAGAAGAACTCATAGAATTCAACCCGGCAGACAACCTGGGGCAACGGTTCAGCAAGCCAAAAAAACAGAATATGCCAGCATTACCCCCTTCCGAACTCCCTCGCTTCTTGATTGCTCTAAACAATGCTTCTATCCGTTTGGAAACAAGGCTACTGATTGAGTGGCAACTTCTCACATGGGTTCGCCCAGGTGAAGCTGTTCGCACAAGATGGTCAGATATTGATATTGAAACTGGCATGTGGAACATCCCGGCGGAGTTTATGAAAATGAAGAAGCCTCACAAAGTTCCACTGAGCAAAGAAGCTTTGCGAGTTTTGGATTTAATGAAAGTCATCAGCGGGCATAGAGAGTGGGTGTTCCCCAGTATCAAAGCTCCACTCAATCACATGCATGAACAAACAGCTAATGCGGCCATAATCCGTATGGGTTTCGGAGGTGAGCTTGTAGCTCACGGTATGCGATCCATTGCTAGAACGGCTGCTGAGGAGTCTGGCAAGTTTAGGACTGATGTCTTAGAAGCCGCCCTTGCCCACTCGAAGAAAGATGAAATAATTGCAGCCTACAATCGTGCAGAGTATCTCACTGAACGGGTGGTTCTCATGCAATGGTGGAGTGACTATGTTTCGTCGCAAAATGCAAAGTTATTGCCGCATAACTCTCCCATGATGGATTAACTATCTTGATTTAGTTAAAGAATTAATAATCACACCATTAACCTATGTGGACTAAGCATAGCCATTTACAAATGGGGACATTGAGTCCACATAACGAAAGCTGTCGGTCATATCAGCTAAATAATTCACATCTCTTCTCGATTATCATACACCTCGAAGATCTACCAAATTCGCTCTAATCAATGATAAAACAGTTGAATTCGGTTAAAATTTGATCAATTTTATCCTCTACATTGTATTGAATCATCCATGAGGTTTCGTGCATGGCTAGCGAAAATGACAAAAATCATAGAGTTAGGGTCGCGCAGTACTTGAGGATGTCTACCGACCATCAGCAATATTCTTTACATAATCAGTCCGAATATATCAAAGATTATGCTGAAAAGAACAATATGGAAATCGCTTATACCTACGATGATGCAGGTAAGAGCGGAGTCAGTATCGTAGGCAGGCATTCTTTGCAGCAGTTACTTAGCGATGTAGAACAAAAGAAAATAGATATACAGGCTGTATTATTTTATGATGTGAGCCGTTTTGGTCGTTTTCAAAATAGTGATGAAGCGGCATATTATTCCTTTCTATTTGAGAGAAATGGTGTAGATCTTATATATTGTTCCGAACCTATACCCACTAAAGATTTCCCTTTAGAGTCCTCTGTTATACTGAATATAAAAAGAACTAGTGCTGCATATCACAGCAGGAATTTATCTGAAAAGGTATTTATAGGGCAAGTAAATTTAATAAAGCTTGGTTATCATCAAGGCGGTATGGCTGGTTATGGGCTGAGACGTCTTTTAGTAGACGAAAATGGCATAGCTAAAGAAATATTGAGTTTCCGCAAAAGAAAGAGTATTCAAACAGATAGGGTAATATTAATTCCGGGACCAAAAAATGAAATAAAAATTGTAAATAGAATATATGATCTCTTTATAGATAATAACGTCCCAGAATTCATTATTGCTGAGAGATTAAATGAACAGAACATACCTGCAGAAAATGGAACATTATGGACTCGTGCAAAAATACATCAAATTTTGACAAATGAAAAATATATTGGAAACAACATATATAACAAAACCTCATCTAAATTAAAAAGTAGGCTTGTAAAAAACCCCAAACATGAATGGGTTAGATGTGACAAGGCATATAAACCTATTATTTCAAAGAAAAAATACAATAAAGCTCAAGAAATAATTCAGCTCCGATCCATTCATTTGACTAATGAAGATCTATTAGAAAAACTAAAACAAAAATTAGAATCTAATGGAAAACTATCAGGCTTTATCATTGATGAAGATGATACAGGCCCTTCATCTTCTGTTTATAGAACCCGATTTGGTGGTCTTTTAAGAGCATATACTTTGATTGGTTATAAGCCAGAACATGATTACAGCTATCTCAAAATAAATGAAGCACTAAGATCATTTTACTCAGAGATAATTGAGGATTTTAAGGGTGAAATTTTAAAAAGTAACTGTCATATAGACGAGTATAAATATGCCCCAATGCTTTACATCAATGATGAGTTTTTAATTTCCGTCCTTGTTACTAAATGCATACATATGAAATCAGGTAAACTTAGATGGAAAGTCCGGTTTGATAACTCACAGAAAGCAGACATAACAATTGTTATACGAATGAATTCACAAAATATTTCACCTCTTGATTTTTATATCATACCAAAGATTGAAAACGAATATAATAAAATGTGCATGACGGAAACAAACAACATTCGATTAGATCTCTATAGATTTGATAATCTTGATAAACTTCTACAAATTATTACTCGCATGAAAGTGAGGGAACTATATGCTGCCTGAAAAAAATGAATTCCCAATAATTCAAATTGAGATTGCAAAAATAAAATTTCTTAACCCACGAACAAGAAATAAGGTAGTGCATGAAGAAATAAAGGAAAGCATAAAAAAAAGAGGATTAAGCAAGCCTATAAGCGTAAGAGCTATTGATGAAGGCGATTTCAAATATGCTTTAATTTGTGGTCAAGGGAGAATAGAGGCTCTCGTTGCATTAGGTGAAACTATTATTCCAGCAATTATAAGAGATGTATCAGAAGAAGATGCTTACGTTATGAGTTTAGTTGAAAACATTGCAAGGAGAAGACCACGTTCTAATGAGTTATTACAGGTGATTAAAGACATGAAAATCAGAGGACTTTCAGACTCCGAAATAAGTGAGATTACTGGATATTCATCGAACTGGGTGAGCAGTATTAATATGCTACTTGATAAGGGAGAGCATAAACTTCTCTCAGCAGTCGAACGGGGTAATTTGCCTCTGTATCTCGCAGTGCAATTTGCAAGATGTGAAACTGAGGAAGCACAAGATATTCTTACCGAAGCATATGATAAAAAATTAATAAAAAGTCGGGACATTATAAAGATAAAACACATTCTAAATCAAAGAACAGTTGGGAATAAAGGTGCAAAAGCAGCCGGATTTTATTATCACAAACCATCAAAAAGGATGACTGCAGAGGAGTTGATTGAGCTTTATGAAAATAGTATCGCTGAACATAAATCTGTTTATAACAACTCAAAATTCATAAAAACCAACCTACTAATAGTAAATGAGATTTTTAACATCATAATGATGAATAAAAGCTTTCAACATATACTTGAACAAGAGAATCTTTCAGAACTACCATCTCAGATATTAACCCCAGTAAACAAAGAGGTATTAAAATGATTCAGATACGTTTTGGCGATAATTTTATTTACCTGGAAACTAATAAGTTAATTCCATCTAAGGAATTATTAGAAAACGTAAAGCGAAGCCATAAATATCATCAAATAGTTACCTCTATCGAAAGCTTAGGTATTATTGAACCAATAATAGTATTCTATGACAAAGATAAAGATGTCACTAAGATACTTGATGGCCATTTAAGGGTTGAGGCTTTAAAAGACTTAGGTATAGAAAAAGCTCCATGTATACTTTCGAGCATAGATGATGCTTTCACTCCTAACAAACAAGTGAATCATATAAATGTAGTTGAAGAACATAGAATGATAATTAAGTCTCTGGCAAAAGTATCAATTGAAAAACTTAGTGCTGCTTTGGGCATATCTGTTGATGCCATAAAAGATAAAGCGAATGTGATGAACGGCATAGATCCAAGTGTAATTGCGAAACTTTCTGATAAACCTATACCTAAGGCTACATTTGACGTTTTGAGGAAAATGAAGCCAATTCGCCAAATTGAAGCTGTCGGTACAATGATTAATTTTGATAATTATAGTAAAAAATTTGCAATGAGCATCTTGGATGCAACACCGGCATCGATGATAGTAAATAAAGGGAAAAACACTCCCTATAAAAAGGACATAAAAAAAACCATACTTCGTCTGGAACAAGAAATGGCAACAACTTCGGAAGAAACGAAAAAGCTTCAAACCGAGTATGGTTCAGATATGTTGAAATTCGTTATAATCCAGTCATATATTAATAAATTACTTGGCAATTCTAAAGTTCTTCATTGGTTCTTAGAAAACGAGGTTGATTATCTTAATGAGTTAAAAAGAATTTCTAGAATAAATTCTTTGGATGATAAGACTCTTACTGAAAACAGCAAGTCATAGTCATGGTTTTATATAGCCTAAATAAACCAAGAAGTATACTTACACAACGACCTTCACGCCGAAGAAGCTGTCAGATACGCCAGCAACCAAAGCATTACGTTTAAGTGTCAGTCATTGATACGAAGGGATAACTGCGTATCAGCAGCCGGACATTGAGTCGAATAAAGGCTGGTAGAGAGGGACAGTTCTGTGTCACCGGGAGATTCGTCAGAAACATCAGCGGCAGAACAGATGAACCAGCAATTGGTAGTGCACAGAAAACTCTCCAGTATTTAATTATTCAACTTAACACTAAAAAAAATCACATAGTTAATATCATAATTTTTCTTTGGTCTACGTATGCGAGAGATATTGTGGCTTTAACCGGGTATTAGGAGTCGTTTCAGATAAAAGATGTTCTTCGATTCGACTGGACTTGGTAATAGCAATAAGTAATCGTTAATATTGAAGGACGAAAGGCTACTTCAAAACAAAGTAACCTTTCCAATATTCCCATCTATGGGACAAGTGGTACATTAACTGCACATAGTGCAGGATACATATGACATAAAACTTTTTATTTATGGCATACATTATAAATAACTTGTATTTTATGAATGTCAATAGGTTTTTGTTTAATACTTTTAAAATAATTAATTGATTGTTTTTATTATAGCTTCGCTTGTACAAGCGAAGATCCTATTGTTCTTGAATGAATAATGCCAATTATAAGAGAAGCAAGGGCTAACTCTGCGAAGCCGCTGCGCTTGCTTCTCCGGTTTCCCCTTGCTTTTCTTCCCTTCGGTTAGAAAAGAAAAACCTGGTCTTTCTCTTTCAATGTCTGCACATTTACTACAACAGATTAGACAATCGCAACTATATATTTTATATGGAAAACTAGTGCTTAAATTGCAGCTCTCATTTTTATCAATCATTTTGCATAAGATAAATTTAAGTTTATATACCAAGGCATCCCGTTAGTTTTTACACGTAGGTAAACTAATAGTCAAAATCGAACTTTGAATTGTAGATTCTTTTAATTTAACTCTATCCATCCGGTTAGAGGTAAAGGGAGGTTCATTTCAAGATATCATTGAACACAGTTCCAGATCAATATTATCAAAGAATTGAAAAAGATAATTATTATTGCAATCCGTTAATGAGTCCACTTCAATTTTCCGTTCTTCTTACAGCGTTCTGAACAGTTAAACATATGATAGCTATTTAAAACCTTCGGTAATCTTATCCAATACGGACTTGTCTGGTTTGATAATTACCAGAATCACACTATGCTTTTCAGTCTAATTTGTCAGTGATAAGGAGATCCGACCTATCGAAATTGCGTCATTTCCTAAATTTAGTGATTATAAATGTGGTTATCTATGGTCTTGTTGTGAAGATGTAGGCTGGAATTATCATGACGAACTGCAGCCTACATAAGCCGACAGTACGGCTTTGATCGAATCATTAACTCTTTTATCATCTCAGGAACTGTGCAGACATTCCAGTTCAATTTTATAACGTTCAGTAAAAATTTAAAAAGGTGACAGCCCATGATCTCAATTGCAGACAATCAACCGTCTTTGATGATCATGGGTATATAAGTTTAACAAAATGTCTTCATCTCATGTGATTAAAATATATAACAACACTAATTTGAAAATCGATTCTTAACTCTTCCAAAATATCACCCTTTATATTTCATTAAATTAATATCATAACTACACATACTAATTAGATAGTGTGTTAATTAAATTCATCTAACTGACTCAATGATCTTTTGTTCTATAACTCGCCCACCTTGCTTTCCAGACAAAGGACCAATTAGTACTTTAAAGTCGGCATAGTCATCTGCCTCAGGCCTATGCTCTATAATAACAATTGCATTGAATAATTTAGATTTTTGATATATAAAATTCAGCACCTTCGAAGCCGTCTCAGAATCAAGTCCAGCGACAGGTTCATCAATAAACAATATTTTGTTTGTTTTTCTGGACTTAGATAGTATTTCACATAATTTTATTCTACGCATTTCACCACCTGACAGGGACTGCGTTTTTCTATTAAGTTTCAAATGTGATATTCCAAGATAATGGATAGTTTCAAGAATAGTATTAATCTTAGTGTTATTAAAAAAAGAGCTTAACTCTTTCAACTCAGTATCATATACATCTATTATATTCATACCATTAATCTGAGACTTTACTTCATCTATATTGTGGTCAAACAGTTTACCCTCACATTTATGACATGATATGTAGATATCCTTTTCAAAACCCCTTTCATATTTTATCACGCCCTTACCTTCACAAACTTTACATCCACCAAGTTTGTTTGGAAGGAAATACTCTATATCTAATTTTGTTGTATCGGAGAAAAATTCTGCAATTAATTTATTCAAATCCGTGATAGTTGCGACAGTAGAACGTCCTGTATATGATGACAATTTTTGGCTTATATAAATCGAATCGGTAAGACTGCAAATAGCTTTAGCTAAAGATGATTTCCCCGATCCGGAGATTCCAGAAAAAACAGTAACACACTCTTTAGGGATACGTATATTTTGATTAATGATGTTATTTTTATTAAGCCCTTCAAAATAATAGTAATCAGATATATTATTTTTGGGATTGAGGTTCCTTTGCGGCTGAATTTTTTCTTTTTCACAAATTTCCCCACCAGAAGAACCAGCGTATTTACCAACATGGATTTGCTGATCAGCAAGATCTATGAAATACTGCGAGTGCTCTACTAAAATAACTGTGTTTTTTTCTGATAATTTTTTTAGCTTTTGAAAGATAACTTCAAAATCGACAGGGTTAATTTGGGATGATATTTCATCGATAACAATCAGAATACCTGTTGTATTAGATGTTAAAAGCCTGCTGAAAATAAGTTTTTGTATTTCTCCCCCAGAAAGACTGGGAATTGAACGAGACAAATTTAAATATCCCAATCCCATATTATTTATTGAGGACAACACTCTAATTAATACTGAGTCACCTATAGTTTTTTTCAGGGTATTACATAATTCAGATATAGGAGATAGTAAAAATTCATCAAATGTAAATCCTAAAACATCAAGTTGGGCTGTTTCTTGGTTAATTCTGCTTCCATTACAAAATGAGCAATTTTCTTCCTTTTTATACTTTGAATTGTTTTGGCTCCGTCCTATATTCGAATTAGCAAAAGACATTACGCCTTTATAAAAAGCTCTTCTTTGCTTCGTTTTTCCTTTGTGTTTAAATCTAAAAGATAATTTCTCAGCGCTTTCTCCATATAGTATTAGGTTTTTCTTTTCAAGTGATAGTGAATCAAAAGTATCATCTACTTTTATATTATTTTTATCACAATAGACCATAAGTAATTGGTGATAATAATCAGATAACTCACCAGTCCGCCAACATAAAAATGGTTTTTGATCTAGTCTACATTTTTCATTAATTAATTCAGATTCATCCACACTAACTATCTCGCCAAGGCCTAAGCAGTGAGGACATTCATTTCTATAATTGTTTATTTTTAATTTATCATAATTAGGTACTGCTACGTTTCTTTTGATTTTTAAAGATGACAAAGCTTGAGCTATATTCAGATATGAATATATAGTTGAACGAGGGTTGTTATTTGTGTTTCTTTGTGGTATCGCAACAGCGGGAATTAACCCACTGAAATTTGCAACTTTATAATCACTTTCATTCAAATAACCGTTTTCTACAGCATCAAACTCATCTTTGCATAATTGATAAATTGATGAAAATGCTAAAGAACTTTTTCCTGCGCCCGAACGGCCATAAATAGCAGTTATTGTATTAAATGGTATAGTAACATCTAAATTTTTTAAATTATGGGTGGCTATTCCCTCAAAAATAATCTTATTCATACTTTCCTCTACACCAATCACATTCAGGATCGCGTGGAACATCTTGGACGTTAAAAGATAAACTTCTAAGACTAAATTCGACTCTTTTATTTTCTTGTTGCAAGTGATCTACTTTCCCGGCAAGTAATTTTATAGCGTCCAAGCTTGCAAGGCTTGCAGCCAGACCTGATAGTGGTGAAAATGAACCTAATTTTCGTTTTACCCGGTGCAATTTCTTCACATTAACAAGGTCTTTGCTATTTATTTTTCCTAAAAATAGGTTAAAACAATTAAAGCATGCTGACTTAAATGGAATAATTGTCTGACCGATAAGGGTTTGATGAAGATTATATCCCCCGCCAACTATATGTGGGATATTATGAATCATACTAAAGAGGGCGATTATTTTACTGGTGTAATCCACATTAGGTTCATCAGCGCAGTTTATTATCAAATCTATATCAGAGGGTAGAATATTTCTTTTAAAAAAATCATCATCGATAATGTCATTGATAATGTCAATCTTAATATCTGGAGATATCTTTTTCAAAGAGTTGAGTAACGCTATATTTTTATCAGAGTTAATTTCATCCTCGAAATAAAACTGACGATGTAAATTACTTATATCTACATTATCGTGATCTACAAATATTATCGAACCAACATTGCAATGAGCAAGATACGTTGCCACATTACTACCGACTGCTCCAATACCTACAATCATTACTTTTGATTTTTTAAGATTAATTATACATTCTAAAACCTCACTGGTGGTATGACAGTAGTCTTCAAATGTATTGATCATTCTATATTGTTCAGTGACAAGCTCTGCAGGGTATTGGCAATCTTGAACGATAATTATATTGTTTTCATTCAAAAACAAAGCTAATTTTTCAAGTTGTTGAATATCGATTCCTGAATAATTTGCTACAATTTCTTGAAGAGAAGTTTGCCCATCAAACATCTTTAAGAGTTCAACTATATTTGGAAAGCTGATTTTTATTTTTATACTTTCTCTAATATTGGATTTAAAAAACTCTACAGTATCATCATTTACGACGATACCAATACTTTGTCGCAGTCTAAAATTATTCATTACAGATTTTGCATCCACTTTGTTTTACCAATTCAAAATTAGTCATTTTGCCTTCGTTTGGAAGGTATTCATACCGACTATTTACATATGAAAATGCTGAATCATCCAACAGGAAGTGAATTAATTTCATGCAACTTAGATTAGCTGAAAAACCATTCATCATTGCTAATCCACCAGGCCCTCCTGGAATATAATTATCATAGACAGATTTTGAAAGGTCCAGTTGAGGATTATTGACTATACTATATACAGGCTTCCATCCTTTTAATGCCTTTGAAAACGTATTTTGGGCACAATCTATACAGGGTGTATGTGGAGGGAATATTAATTCTCCTGAACTCATTAAGTGGGCGTCAAATCCACCTGATACATACAGCGGAATAGCTCTTGCTTGTGCATATCTACCAAGTTTTAAAGAAGTATGACCTATATAAGGCTCATCACAAGTATTAATAATCAGATCTGTATCATCAGAAATGATAGAGGATAGATTAGTAGTAGGTATAAGTTTTTCAAAATGTTTTGTTATTATTACTCGACTATCGATCCAACTCAAAAATTCTGACAGGACATCTACCTTTGGTTTTCCGATTTTCTTATAGTTATAATAACAATGCCTTGCTGCATTTGACTTTGAAAGGGACTTATAATCAACCAAAACTATATTTTTAACACCTGCGCGGACAAGTATTTCTATAATTTTGGCTCCTACAGCTCCACACCCAAATAAAACAACCTTTTTGCTCTCCAAGATATGTTGAGTTTCTACACCAGGTCGTTCAAGGACAAAATCGTCCCAAAATGTAATTTGTCGTGAAAAACGAGGTTCAATATCGCAAATGTTATTTACATCATAAATAAAATGTTGATTTAGTAAAAAAGCAATTAGTTTATCGACATCTTTTGAGCGTAGGGACCCCATCTCAGTAACTATATCATTTATAGTTTTTATACCATCAAGGCTGGCAATAAATCGAGCGACATTTTTATTAGTTTTTATTTCTAATCTATCACGCGTTGTCATCACATGAAATGTGAGTTTGACATTATCAGTATTATCTTCATTCGATATAAATATATCCACAGTTTCTTTTATTTTATATTTTTTGGAGTTCATTGTATATTCCCAATAAAATCGCCCATCAAGGGCGATTTTGAATTTAGATTAATATTGGAGAACGCCGGCGTTAACCTCCAAGTATTTTTCCCAAGCATCTAAATTCGACGCTGAGTTTTGCTCGTCGTTACCAGCTCGCGTGCATACACGAGTACAACAGTCACTACGTTCTCCAGAGCAACCACCCGTATAGTTGGCGGTAGCATTGGTATTGCTGATGACTTCAAATGTTAAATCTAAACACTGCATATCAGGTCCTTTGCAAGTCAATTGATTAGCAAGCTAAGCATTCTCTTTGATATAGCTTAATTTTAAGAAAAAACTTACCCTTCATGATGATTAAATCACAAAACTTCTGTTCATGGGAATGGTAATTTTTTGTGCGGATTCAATGCCAAATCTCATCAACAGATCGTCCTAAATAGATGCTCGGAATAGTAAAACAGTTTGAGGGAACTCAGCACGCACTGAGCGAAGCAGATCGTAGCACTACTTCTCCGTAGCGAACGATGCCCGATACATAAAACGCTTCATAAAATCCATGACAAGACCCACACCCGCAGATTGATCACCATGCTGATGTAGCATCGTGGTGACCGTGGCAGAGACACTGCCAAAACGCTCAGCTATGCCCGTTCATCCACTGAGCGTTGGTTAAACTGGTTTACAGTTTCGAGGATTGAAGACCAGAAATCGTTGCCTACCGGACACTCTCGTCGCTAGTCGTTAGAGCAAATTCATTCAACAATATAGGCTTACATAAATGCGAACTCGCGTAGTCATACCATGAAGTTTAATGGCTATCTTGCAGATGCTAAATAACTGAATCGCCACGGGTTTAACAGACACCCCAGAGTCATTTAAGATGACTTAAAGAGAGGTGCCCATGAGCGGTAAGCGTTATCCTGAAGAGTTTAAAATTGAAGCAGTCAAACAGGTTGTTGATCGTGGTCATTCTGTTTCCAGCGTTGCAACTCGTCTCGATATCACCACCCACAGCCTTTACGCCTGGATAAAGAAGTACGGTCCGGATTCTTCCACTAATAATGAACAGTCAGATGCTCAGGCCGAGATCCGCCGACTCCAGAAGGAGTTAAAGCGGGTTACTGACGAACGGGATATATTAAAAAAAGCCGCGGCGTACTTCGCAAAGCTGTCCGACTGAGGTACGCCTTTATCCGTGACAACAATCGTTGCTGGCCTGTCCGTCTGCTCTGCCAGGTGCTGGATGTGCATCCGAGTGGGTTTTACGCCTGGCTTAAGCAGCCACATTCACGACGGTTTCATGCTGACCTGAAGCTGACGGGACATATTAAGCAGTTCTGGCTGGAGTCGGGCTGTGTTTATGGCTATCGCAAGATCTATCTCGATCTGCGGGATTCCGGGCAACAATGCGGTGTAAACAAAGTCTGGCGGTTGATGCAACGTGTGGGGATAAAGGCTCAGGTCGGATACCGAAGTCCACGGGCGCGTAAAGGTGAAGCCAGTATTGTGACGCCCAACAAGCTCCAGCGGCAGTTCAACCCGGAAGCACCGGATGAACGTTGGGTTACGGACATAACCTACATCCGAACCCACGAAGGCTGGTTGTATCTGGCCGTGGTGGTTGACCTGTTCTCCCGAAAAGTTATCGGCTGGTCAATGCAACCCCGAATGACAAAAGAGATTGTCCTGAACGCATTACTTATGGCGGTGTGGAGGCGTAATCCTCAAAAGCAGGTACTGGTTCACTCTGATCAGGGCAGTCAGTACACGAGCCATGAGTGGCAGTCGTTCCTGAAATCACACGGTCTGGAAGGCAGCATGAGCCGTCGCGGAAACTGCCACGACAATGCGGTTGCGGAAAGCTTTTTCCAGCTACTGAAGCGCGAACGGATTAAGAAAAAGATCTACGGAACTAGAGACGAAGCCAGAAGCGATATTTTTGATTACATCGAAATGTTTTATAACAGTAAGCGTCGGCATGGTTCGAGCGAGCAGATGCCACCAGTTGAATATGAAAACCTATATTATCAACGACTCAGAAGTGTCTAGGTTATCCGTGGCGATTCAAACCAAGGTTGGGTTCCACTGAGAGTATGTACCTAGCTGAGTATTTTGTGGGATGATAGGCACATGAAAACGGGAGACTTTGAGTGAATATTATACCGATTAGGGGCGATGCCGAATGGACCGCTTTGGAATTCTTTGCTGGTATCGGCCTGGCGAGAGCTGGGATGGAGCAGGCGGGAATCAAGACTGTTTGGTCTAATGACTATGACCTGAACAAAAAATCGATGTATGAAGGCCATTGGAAAACTCACAAGCTTTTTCTGGCAGACATTCATACCCTGAATAGCGAAGACCTGCCAACTGCAGATGTTGCCTGGGCCTCTTCACCCTGCACTGATCTTAGTCTGGCGGGTAAGCGTGTCGGCCTGCGGGGAGGCAGGGAATCGTCCGCCTTCTTCGGATTTACTGATTTGCTTGCAGGGATGAATGAACGCAAGCCTGAAGTGATCGTCCTCGAAAATGTCACAGGCCTTGCATCCTCCCATAACAGAGAAGATTTGAGAGCTGCGGTTAAAGAATTTAATGAGTTAGGTTATGCAGTCGACGCAATCACTCTGGACGCCCGACGTTTTGTGCCACAGTCCCGACCAAGGTTATTCCTGATAGGAGCAAAAAATCCTATTGATGGAGGCGAACAGGATTCGTGCCTGAGACCAGACTGGCTTTCCTGGCTGCATAAAGATGCTGAAGTACGCACCTTCATGATGCCTTTACCTAAAGCACCTGAGCTACTAAGCCAAGGGTTCACTCTTGAGATTGAGGCTATCCCAGACAGCGACCCTCGGTGGTGGAATGCTGATAAAGTTTCTCTTTTTAAAGAGTCCATGGCATCGGTACAGCGTGAAAGGTTAGAACATTTTGTCAATCTAGACTGTACAACTGCCCGCACAGCCTATCGTAGAACTCGTAATGGCATTCCCGTATGGGAAATGAGAGCAGAAGACATTTCAGGATGTTTACGCACAGCACGTGGCGGTTCCTCCAAACAGGCGGTGGTGATCATGGGTAGGGGCGCACTCAAAATCAGGTGGATGACCGGACTTGAGTATGCACGTCTGATGGGGGCTGGCTGGTACACGCTGGAAAATTTGCGCGACTCACAAATTCAATATGGTTTTGGGGATGCCGTCGCTGTTCCTGTTGTTGGCTGGGTTGCCCGGCACATGATCCTCCCTCACCTTGAGGCCGCAAAAAAAGCGCAAGGAATAAAAGTGAATGAATAAGTTGAATTACTCCGAAGCGTATCTTGCAGCGGCGAAAGCCTGGTACGAAGGTGAACGAGCCAAGAGTGGCGCGATAAATACCAATGTAATGAATGCAGGACTGATCGTCTCACGTATGATGGCTGATGGTATGCCTATTACTGACGAACGTTTGTACAGCGAAGGAAAAAGCCAAGTACGAGGGCTCAGTGGTGCCACCATATCAAAGATTCTGGAACAACATGGCGAAACCCGCGTTTTTACCCGTGAAGGTGGGCGTACGTCCAGAGGGACTATTTTCCTTGCTGCTGCATTTCGGGATGTACTTAACAATACTCAAGTAAATGGAAATGAGCCTGTCGACACAAAACTGGTTTCCAACCAGCTCGAAGCTTTCTTCACTCAATGCGTGCGTCTGGACTATTTTGACAAACAGAGAATAACAGTCGACCTAGATTACAACAAGCCAGTTGCATCTGTGGTAAGCGATATTCTTAAAGCGTCGGCGGAACGTTCAGACAAACCCACTGGAGCTGTGCTACAGCATCTTATTGGAGCCAAACTCCAATTGCGCTTTCCCAATGTTAAAATCGGCAGTGACAGAGCCAATGCAGCTGACTTACACACTGACCGTGAGGGTGATTTTCAGGTGGGTACTACTGCATTCCACGTGACCACCGCACCTATGGAGAAATTGATTTCGCGCTGTGTCGAAAACAAACGCGCAGGCTACAGGCCGGTCATCCTAACTCTTGAAAGCAAAGTCATTGCAGCACGCCAGATGGCTGATAACGTTGGTATGTCTGAACAGATAGCCGTCCAGGCAGCCGAAACTTTCATCGGTAACAATATTGAAGAGATTGCTATCTATGACGGCGATAAAATCCGTGAGGGTCTCGCAAGACTGATACGTACGTACAACGTCCGTATCAATACTATCGAGATAGATAAATCCCTTATGATTGATGAGCCTCGTTGGATCGTTAACTTACTGACCGACTCCTGAAATACATAGAGATCAGCAAGCTTAACGAGTCGCTTTTTTCCACCATACCTAAGCCCCAGAACTAAAGCACTACGGCTTGGTTGGGCTGGCGTAAGTCTGCACACTGGGCCTTTTGCATTATGATTTACTCAGAATATATAACCAATATGTCGGAAAAGGTTTAAAGTGAATGATTCGTTTTGACGGGATACTTACGATTATCATAGCACCATCACATATTGTGTCTCAGACACAAAGTTGAAAATTAAACCTGGAGTAAAAGATATAACATTCCCCCGCTACAATAAGATTCACCTCAAACATAAAATCTTTAATGGAACACATTTCCTCCTAAGCATTGGGAAACAAAAACCCACCAATCAACCGCGAAATAAAAAAGCACTTTTTGCCAAATATAAATTTATTTATATAAAACATCGCATTAAATTAATCATATAAAAAGAAAACGTTTACTTATTTTTCATTATTAAAAATAAATTTGATTTTTAATTATTTAATAATATATATTCATTCCATCAAAAAAATAATAAAGGAGAATAAAAATGAAAAAACAAAACCACTCAACCCTGACAAGTTACCTCTCTAAAACAAAAAAGAATACAGACCTCTACCGCCTGTATAACCCGCACTTCTCAGTATTCTGTAAAAATAGCACTGAAGATCATGATTTTTATCTTAATTATTTTTCCAGACATATGGTGACGGAAAGAAACATTCTGACCATATTTGCTATCCATACCTTTTTCTCTTATGGCATGGACAAAAAAGAGACCATAAAAGCCTTTACTCGTTTCCTTAAAGAGGAGAATAACGACGCTTTTTATCAGTCATTTTCTTTTCGTGGCTGCAATATCATTTACACAAACAAAAAAAGAGAAGTGAAAGAGATCTCATGGTTTTCCTTTTCACGGATCTATGACGAGATCGTTAAGATAAAAGAATATGAATACAACAATAATACCTGGCACAAAATGGCCGCTTAAAAAAGGAGCCCCCCATGAGTAACTATACAGAAGATAATTTATTTGACAGCAAATCTAAAAAAGACGTCCAGAATTGCATTGCTGCAGGCATTGACATTAACACACTAAATGAACACGGTGAAAACGCCCTTTTCGGTTGCGACAGTATCGGGGCTTTAAAAGCCATGATTGAAGCAGGCATAGCGCTGAACCATACAGATTGTTATGGTAATAATGCCCTGTTTAGCAGAAAAAGCCCACGAGCACTGGGGCTATTGATAAAATCAGGTATTAACGTTCATCACAAAAATAATAAAGGCCAGTCCTGTCTTCACTGGCAGCACTACGACATAGATTGTGCGGAACTCCTCATTAACGCGGGCGTTGATATCCACAGCACAGATAATGAAGGACAAACGCTTCTTTACAACCTCCACGATCATGACGTCTTTGATTACTGGGTAAATAAAGGGTGTGACATAAACCACAGAGATTATAATGGCAAAGCGGTGCTGGACCTTCCGACTGACGACGAGTGGTGGATATATGATTTCAGTATTAATGCCCTCAAACGCCATGTTGACAGAATAGACAGCACACCAGTTTTATTTAAACATATTTCAACTGAGGCGTTGCCTCTGATTGCTTTGCTTCATGAAAAAGGGCGTAATATCCTTATCGCTGAACACTGTACCTTCGCATTATATGTCAAAAACATGAAGTCCTTCTTTACCTCACTGAAAAAATATACCGATATCAGTCATGTTCAGTTTTATAATTGTTATCATGACAGACATATTGGTGTCTATACTGGTATTGAGACAGTAAAATGGTTTATTCGAAATGGTATCAGAGTGGACGACGATATACTGAGACAGCGTGCTGACTCTGATAAAATTTTTGACTATATAAGCGGAAGAGAGAAAAAAGATTTTCTCAAAATCATGAAACCAGAAATCACCCATGCGCCGAAGAGAAAAAGAATGTGATAATTTAGCCCTTTATTCAGCCTGAGCAGGTTTCATTTCATGATAACTGACCTGATAAATCCTGATAAGTAAGCCATTCAGCCAATGGCTTACTTATTTTATTTTCTCTGATTATATGCATTATATTTCACATGACGTATTGACTTATTTACATCATCCGTTATCTGTAGTAATAAACAAACAATACAAGGATAACTATGAATAATGACATAACAAGACTATCAAGGCGTGGAAAATTCCATACTGACAAACTTCCGCCTGATGAAAGACGAAGCCACTGCGTCAGTGTCAGATTAAATGAAGAAGAATTAACTATTCTCGACAGTAAAAGAGGCCAGTATAAAAAAGGGGAATGGTTGAGAATGGCTTCCCTGAACAAACTCCCACCGGTTCTGCCCGAAATAAATCGCGAAGCATGGATTAAACTCGGCAGCCTTTCCCAGGATTTAAATTGCCTACTGAATCATCTTGACAAGAAAAGTCCTGACAGCGAACTAACCCGTACAGAACTCTTTGCCCTGCGCAGACAAATCAAAACGCTTCGGGATCACCTTATTCCCTCAACATTTCTGGAGCAAGACCGATGAAAGGCATGCAGAAAATAAAAAGGGGTAAACAGTTTGCAGGAGTGGTGCTTTACAGCCTCAAATCCGGTCCACACCACAACGTTATGCCTTATGTCATCGGTGGTAATATGATCGGAAGTTCGGTGGCTGAGCTTATCAGTGAGTTTGAAATTTCTAAACAATTGCGTCCCGATGTCGCCAAACCCGTCTGGCATAATTCACTTCGCCTGCCAAAGGGAGAAACACTGTCAGCCAGACAGTGGGCGGCATTCGCCGACGATTATATGACCCGGATGGGGTTCACTGAAACGCACCTTCGCTGTTATATCCTTCACGATGATACCGACGGGCAGCATATCCATATCATTGCAAGTCGCATTAACATGGCCGGTGGAAAGCTGTACCTGGGGAAAAATGAAAATCTCATCAGCACCCGCATTATCAGCGAACTGGAGCGAATACACGGACTCACTGAAACAACACCTGCAACCAGCAGTCGCCCTCAGGCTAAAAGAAAACCCTCACGCAATGAGCTGATGATGGCAGAACGAACAGCAGTTCCCTGCCCTAAGTCTCAGTTGCAGACCCTGATTGATAATGTCTTAACGCATCGTCCCGATTTACTGACTTTTATCGACATGCTGGAACAGAAAGGTGTGACCTGTAAACCCAATATCGCGTCGACCGGAAAAATGAATGGATTTTCATTTCAGTACCAGGGTATTGCCTTTAAAGCGTCTCAGCTTGGAAAAAAGTATGGCTGGTCTTCTCTGCAAACGCAGATTGATTTTACACCAGAGCACCTGGCCTTACTGAAAAAAGAGCAACAACAGACTGTACCAGTGCCAGTGCCAGTGCCAGTGCCAGTGCCAGTGCCAGTGCCAGTGCCAGTGCCAGTGCCAGTGCCAGTGCCAGTGCCATCATGCGAGCCTGAAGAACAGGTTGCAAACCGGGAAACGATTCTGGAGAAAATCCTTCAGCTTGAAGAAAAAATTCGTCTGGAAAGACAACAGGAAACAGTGGGTGTCATTCAACTCAGGAGCAAACTGCACAATACAGCTCGTCAGATACCCCGCCAGCGTCGTCTGCATTCGTGGCTTGTATTGCTCGGCCATATTGTGGCACTTCTCAGGCGCAGGGGCATGTCTCTGTTACATGCCACTGCACATCCTTTCCACCAAATCCTGCACCTGCATCTTCTGACACCCTGTCATTCCATGACAACAAATCCCATTAAAGAACAATTAGTTAAAAACAACCCCCATCCTGCACCATAAGTTAACTAGTCCATATTTTAGTGATAGTCAATAAAATATTGATCGTTTATATAGATCGATAATCTTGTTATGATAGTTATAGCCTATTAACAGAGATCCATCGATCGGTACAAGCAATTTTACTAAAGCGGATCATTCATCGAAAATGTTCAAAAATACATCACCTTAAATCAGGCCACGGAGTCATGATGGATAATAAAACGATTAGCTGCCCCTTCTGCTTTACACAAAGCCCGCACGGCGTGCGGATTTGCAAAGGCTGCCATGCAAAAGTCGCCTACGGTGAGAGTCCGCTCAGTGTGGCATTCCTGTTTCAATTCGTGGCATTAGCTCTCGCCTGGTTAGTATTTTCATTGACCGGCAGCACTCCTGTCTCAGTCATTACGTTTTTTGCCAGCGTAATTATTCTTATCTGCATTATTAAAAAGAAATATGCAGACAGAGTTGTTTTTATACGGTGATATTAATTTCATACCACCGCAAACATAAAAAATCAATATGAGAGAACTTATGAACAGATTCATGATTTCTGTGTTTTTTATTTCTGCTTTCCTTATTTCTGGTTGTTCAACATCAGGCAACCAGCATCTAAAAAAAGAAACAGCACAAAGTCTGCAGTCGAAAATTATAAAAAATAAAACAACGAAATCAGAAATCATTACCGCATTAGGTGAGCCCGAAACCAAAACTACACTTGATAGTGGCAATGAAGAATGGACTTATTCGATGGATAACAATCAGTTTGATGCCACCACATTCATTCCAGTGGTCGGGTTGCTGACAGGCGGTTCACAGACGCAGGCCAAAACGCTGGAAATCGAATTTAAAGGCGAAACGGTCAGTAAGTGGACGTTCTCTGAAAACAACAGCAAGATGAAAACCGGCCTTATTCAATAACGTACTCTACAGTCTGGGATTATTTTATGAAAACATATGCATTTACCACACTCATTGCGTCCATTTTTTTGCTGAGTGGCTGTACCGGTGAACCGTCTGAGCAGGATATTTACACTGCGATGAATAAGGTCATGGAGCAGACGAATGCCATCGTTAAATCCATAGCAGGTAAAGATGTCCCGAAAGACGCACTGCGGGAATTAAAATCTGTCAAAAAGCATGACTGCGAAAAACTATCGGATAAAAGCTATAAATGCAATGTAACAGCTGTTGTCGATAACGAAAAACGCACAGCGGCTGTCACGCTGATCAAAACGGATGATGGCTGGCAGGTCATTGATAAGTAAGACCACAGTAAAACAATCCCGCCAGGCAGGACACCAGACCGGTGGCTCCTGCCTTTTTAATGCCCGGTAATGTCTTGCGGGAAACGACTGCTTTTATGTCACTCTGCCATCCCCTGTCCAGTACGTATCCGCTGCCTCACAGCCTTTTCCTGACCACGGTTCCTGGTGGTGTATAAGCCAGAGAACGTGCAATGCGTTTCTTTTCATACTGTGCCAGTAAATCAGCATAAATGTGCTCTGCTTCATCCAGATTGCCTGAAATATAATTCACGAGCGAATTCAGGCAATGCAGTAATGTGTCACTGTTTGCGAGTTGCCTGAGTAAAGGGGCCTTCAGGGTAGAAACGACACCCATAAACATCTGCATGATATTATCAACGTGATAACACGAATTGCGATATTGCGCCCGTGAATAAAAATACTTCAGATGGTATCCAGCGAAAAGCACATAAAGTTTTCTGTAAAAAATATTGTTATTAACACTGTCGCGATGGTGTGTTATATATTTATCAACAACAAATATAAACTTTTCTTCCTGAGAAGAAACACAAATATTACTCATAACCCTCTCCTTTTTTGTTTTTATAATTAAGTACTATCAGCTTTAAAATTTAAATCAATACAAAATTGAAAATATTTTATTTTAATATGATAACTATTTATTCTTTTAATACTGAAAACAGCTTACGCTGTTGCAATGTTGGGTCCGATCGATTGCATTACCACTTCCTTTTTTCAAAAGCCAGGTAGTTTCCAGATTTCAGATAAAACCCCTTCAGGAATTTTTTTGAGAGAGTGCTACGCACCGGCTCACGCCCCCGACGACAGATATATGTAGATTATTTTTACCCGTCAGATGAAAACCCAACGTTTAATCCCTCTTGCAGCGCCGCTGAGTGCCCACAGCACTCACTCGCTGAAGCAGAAAGGATTTTTCCGAAGGGGTTCCGGCGTGAGCCGTATTAAGTTAACGGGTAAATCATGTAGTCGGGTCCACTCTTTCGCTAAACTCAGCAGTCTGAATCTCTGCGCGAAGCGTATTTGTGCTGAGAGCTAAACCCAACTGTCTGAACTCCTGCGCGAAGCGTATTTCTACTGACAGTTAAACACTATAGCAATGTTCTGAAGCCCAGTGGCGCAACATACAGGTGCGCAGGCTTCACTTAAGGAATAATATTACGAAGGAAAATCAGCAATAGCAGTGTTTATCAAACTGTGTACAATGGAATTTTGTGTCAGTCTAAAGCTAAATTTCGGTTTCTTGTTTCTTTATCACTCTTTTATCTTGCAAATACAAAAAGAAAATTAATCAATTAAATCAACAAGTTAAGATAGAATATTGGTTGTATCTTTCAGAACCAAAAATTATTAATGACATAACGGGTGATGGTGAAATTTAGCACCCTTCGTAATAACTCTGACAACCCTTAATATTTCACTAAAAAAATAATCACAGAGCAATAAATATAATATTTTAAAATTTTTATTACTAATAATATTGACAAACAAATTTAATATGCCATATCTGTTATCACAATAATAAAAAAGGAGCCATTATGTCAAACACAAGTGTTATGTTAACTAAAGAACAAAAAGCAATCATTGCAGAAGCATTAGATGTTATGCCCGAAGATCTGGAAGAAATAAAAGTTAAAGCAAGTGCCTGTAAAAAGACATCCTTTCGTGACGATTTTTCGATGGTCTTTAAAGATAATACGGCCACACTCGCCCGAATGGATCTGACACCAACGGCATTCAGAATTGTTCTTTATCTTTTCTCAGTCATTGATTATGGAAATATTATCCCTGACTTTTCACAGTCACGTACTGCCAGAGAGTTAGGACTGAATAAATCGAATGTTTCACGTGCATTCAGAGAATTATTTGAGAGGAAAATACTGATCCGTAACGCTGAAGACGGTCAGGTTTACCTGAATTCTAATTTATGCGTAAAAGGTATTCCTCATCGTTTCAATGAAGATCTGATGGATAAATTCAGTAAATCCAGACTTGAGACTGAAGATTTTGCCACTTCATTCAACTTTTATCGCGCAGGGCGCAAAACAAAGCCTGTAAAAAAATCCAGAAACAGATATCCAACTGACGGCATTCCCTTTTAAAAGACATAACAGCGCGGTGATTTTACGCCCCACACCAGCGAAAAACTTAATAAAACAAAGGATATCTTTATGAACAAAGACTCCCTGCTTACCTTTACCAGAATAAATTATCAGATGAACAACGCAATCTGAACAATACTGCTCACTATGTGTTTTGGCTTCTCACATTAATCGCTTCATACACACCAGATAAAAACACTGTTTACCTGAACTTTCACCGTGCAACATCCATCGCACAGCAGGAAGATATACATATTACGCCAGCCCGATTTTATCGGGCCATCGATGAACTGATTGATACGAATGTTATTATACCTACTGAGTTTAAATACCAGTATCGTTTAAACCCTGTATTTTTCAGTTATCTTAAATAAAACAAAGGGCAGAGAATGAAAGTTTAGGATATTCCTATCCTGCAATGCTTACTATAGCAAAACCACATGACCGCTATCAAAAGCACATAATTTTTATATATCATTACCAGTAGGATTAAAATAAGAAGGTACAGACTTGTGCTGTCTGTACCCATGATAATTTATTACAGACTTTACACCTTTTTACCTGCGTTATTCTTTCTGATAATATTTTTTTCATTGACAAGGTGCTCAATACACATTCGTACTTCATCATTAATGGTAACATCTGTAGCACCTTCGACCAGTATAGAACACAACAAATAAAGAAGGACGTGCTCAAACTCTATCTCTTCGACTGGATCTACATAATTACGATAGGTTTCAATAGCCTCATACAAGCTATCCGGTGAAGTCACAAATGCACATACAAAATCTTTATCTTCCGGTACTCTGATTGAATTATTCATTTTAAATCTCCTGTACTTATTAATTTATAATGTCACGGTAAAAATGCCATCATAATTTCCACCAATGACTATTGTTATTACTTCTTAATACCAAAGCCTAACCTAATACTACTTATAAAATATCAGGCGGCCCTCGACTCATTGTTGAATAGCACCATTTATTTTTACACACCAAATTTAATACACTCATCATTAGCCCCGTAATCAGGCTGCATTTTTACGTGAACGTTCAATTGCAGATGCGATCCATTCATCAACTTCGCTTTCGACAAATGCAATTGCACGCGAACCAATTTTTATTGGTTGTGGAAATAAACCTTCGTTGATTAGACGATAAATCCAGGCCTTGCCATAGCCGGTTCTGTTCATAACTTCTGGCAAGCGAATTAGGCGGGTATTTTGATTGTTCATTTTGTTTTCCCTTTGTCGTTGTGATGGGATCACTATACGAACAGTTGGGAAAAGAAAGGAGCGAGCTTCCTAACTGCAGGGTTACGGTCTGCCCTGCAGTAGTAGACTTCGGGAATTCGAGATCAGTTAGAATCAGAGAGTTTCATCACATCTGAAACTCTCATGTTTTTCAGGTGGGGATTTCGGTTCATGAAAAAATTGAACTGCCTAATGAAGTCTATCGTTGCAGCTTTCATCGCAAGCGGACGATCTGAGTCTTTAATGTGATACCCTAAACGGGTAGTTGTTTCTTCATCTTCATCAGTATAAAGAAGCCGGGAGAGGCGATCATCTGAGATTCTTAGTTCTTTCCTTTTTGCCCAAAGTAAGATGTCCAGCATCGCAACCAACCTGTAATTTATGATTTTTTTAATGGTTCCATAGCCGAAACGAACGATACCGGTTTCATTAACTTCCACTCCTTTTACCGATCTCCATTGTGGCAGGGCCGCTTTTATCGATTCGGCTATTTCATCGTCAGTACCACTACCAAGATCGATTTCAAGCAACACCGTTTTCTCACATAAGGGGGACAAGAGTTGTGACACATAAGCTTCGTGATGAGGCGCATTAACACAATATTCATCGTTTCCTTCCTCCCAGGTGAAAAGATTCACACTAAGAGCCATCACACTAAGTTCAGCAAGCCTGGTGATATCCGTGATAAAAATGTGTGGAGGACTGTAGAGAGTATCGTTAACTGTTGGATAATCGAGATGCTTCCCTTTGAAAAGATGGGGGTTCCCACTGAAAATTTCAGTCATGTACACCCATAGCCCTTTCTTTTCTTCGTCAGTAGGCCCAGGCTTGTACAGAAGTGCTCTTGCCCAAAGTTCGTGATACAAGGCATTTAAACTGATGTCTTCGAGCTTGCGATAGTTATCTATGTCAAGCCAAGCTTTGATTTCTTTAGTATGCTCTGGTGACCAGTTTTTCAAAATTCAAATCTCCTGCCTTCTTAAAGATTTAAGTCATACGAATAGAGTTCAGTTAGTTTGAAAAAACTACCGTATTCACTAATCGATGAAAAGCAGTTCCTGCTTGCAAGTTAACCTAGCCAGAAGGAAGTTGAACTGAGAAATTTGTTATCTTTTGATGCAACTTGCCAGGGTCTACGTCCTGTCAGGAAAGGAGAGGCAGGGACATGGACCGACTACGCCCTGCCTCTTACTTTACTCTGGGCGTATCTTGTCGTTGTTCTCGACCTGTTCGCCAGAAAAACCGGAGGGGTGGGCAATGAAATTCAATTCTCACCTGACAACAAACTTACCATCAGAGCACTGGAAATGGTTTGGGAGCGCCAGGGGTCAACAACGGGTAAAAAGTGATCCGCATACCGCCACCACCGACGGTCTAATGTTGATCCACCTTGTTTACTCAGGATTAGCTTCAGCGATAACCCCGGCTTTCCGTTTTTGCTTCAGTCGATAGCCTTCTCCTTTTATTTGTACGACGTGTGTGATGTAAAATCCGGTTCAACATTGCCGATGTAATGGTAGCATCTCCCGCGAAGGTTTGGTCCTATAGTCCGGACGGCAGGTTACAGGCGTAAATTTACTGCAGGTGTTTCTGATGTATCCACGGGTGGTTTGTGGAAATTTTTATTCCGCACATCATGAACACCTTTCCCCAGCTGTTGCATTTCACAGAATTTCTGATATCTAATGACTTAAACATTTTTTCATGGGGGTGTTTATGGAATTAGTCATATCCTTATTACATAAGGGATTATTAGAAAAGGCATTAGACCTTGCCATTTCTGAATCATTCTTCAATGCAAGATCACCTGATGATATAAAGAAAGCTTTAAAAATAGGCTATGACATTAATGCTGTTAACAGTAACGGCAACAATGCCATTTTTGCCTGCAGAACCCTGGAAGCCATGGATTGCCTGCTCAGTTATGGAATTAATATACACCATATCAACGGACATGGGCAAAATGCGCTCTTTCATCAAAAAAATCCAGAAATACTGAAGAAACTGATTGAACTGGGTTTAGACACCTCGCATACGGATACTAATGGCTACACATGCATTTTTGAACATTACAGGAATGCTGAAGGATTGACAGAATTAATTAATGCTGGTTGTGATATAAATCACATCGATAAAAAAGGAATGAATATTCTCTTCATGCCCCTTTCCCCGGAAGTTTTATCCGTAGCAATAGATGCTGGATGCAATGTCAATCAAATTGATCATTCAGGGAAAGGATTTATTGAAAATGTATATGATTATGAATTACATGATATCATTCTCTCGCATATTGATAAATTTGACAGAAGAACGCTGCATGTAGATTTTTGTGATCTCGACTCAGCCTTTTTCTTGTATTACCTTTCTGAACATGGATTCAAAATAGAACTTAATAAAGACCATTTCACCATTAACAGTTACATTGGTGATTATAAAGAAATCTTATCCATACTTGATTTCATCAGTGAAATTCATGATATTCACTTCTATAAATATAAAGGCGGCCCTCTCTATAAAGATATCGACAAGCGAATTGTAAAGTGGATGATAAGAAATAATCTCTTGGTTGATTTATCAAAAATAAATAAACACAAGGATTATGAAGAAATTAATTCATACAAAATCCGTCGAGAACAGAAAGAAATCTCCAGGCATTTAAAACCTGCTAAAAGTATATCTGCAACAGTCAAAAACGGCGGAAGATTGTGAGAGCTTATATGTGTGATTCATTCTCATTGTTTCAATATACTGCCTCAACATGAACAAAGAAATTCAGCATCAACTATATTGGGAATTACTCTATGAATCGTATGGTGCTAAAGGTCTGACGCCTCTGCCTGGTGATGTGGAAGCTGCAGGCAATTTTAAAATATCTGCTCGTTGTTTAGTGAACTTGTCAATCATTACCCAAGTGATATTGATTATCAGCACTCGTGCTGGATCACGGCACTTCTGGAAATAAAACTTAATGAGGTAAATGATTGTCAGATGTATTCGAGAACTGCCCATCGCTGATAGCCAGTATCAATGTCAAATCAGGTTCTGATCTCCTAATCGTGCTCTCGCGATCAGTTTTCATAGAAACAGTATCCTTTATGCTCGGAAAGGCATATACCCCTAAAGCAGCTCAGGTTTATCTGGCTGAGGCTATGACGCGAAACCATTAGGGAATCTAAAAAAAGTAAAGACTGTGTGATTTGTGAGCTTGATTGAATACACTGAGAGCTCACGCCGCTGGCGATATTGCTTAAACACAACCGGCAAATAGATCGATAGTCCCCACGGAGGAACGAGGGCATATGCCAGCTTACGTTGTTCGGGAACTTCTGCTTAGTGCCAGGAGCGGACATTTTGTCTCTCGATTCAGGCGGCCAAATTCAGTAAACCACTTCATACTCACTGATCAGCCGCGATGTGTGCGCTGTCTTGCCGTTATTGCAATCACATCCTAAGAAGATTTCTGAGAAACGCAATTAACTTCAATGATATTATATACAAAGGAAACGCTGGGAAACCGGGGTAAAGTTTGGGTGTCACAAAGCCCCGAACCGTTTCGCGGTGCATCACATAGCAATCACCTATCCCTGAGGTAACTATATGGACTTTACGGAATATCAAGAAGAAATAATCGAAGATGTTAAATCTTGCCTTGAAAACTTACAAGTCCAACCCATTTTATTCATGGGTGCAGGTATTTCACAACGATATATAAAAGCGCCTGACTGGGAAGGTCTATTAAAGCAACTAGCGGAAATATGCCCCTTGATCAAACGCCCTTATGGTTACTACAGCCAAACAAAGGGTGATAACAAACCTTTGATCGCTAGCGATTTTTGTGACTTCTATGCTGAATGGGCTTGGGATGATGGCAAGGATCGCTATCCAGAGACATACTTTGAAGGAACGACTCCAAAAGATATTTATATTAAGCATGAAATTGCATCCATTCTGAATGAATTATCAAACTCCGTTGATTTCTCGAACATGGAATATACAGAGGAAGTTCAGAAATTAAGGAAAGTAAAACCTCATGCAATAATCACTACAAATTATGACGACACATTAGAAAAAATATTTGACAATTATCAGGCAATAGTTGGTCATAACGTTGTTAAAGTGAATTATTCATCTTATGGCGAAATCATGAAAATTCATGGTAGCAGTCATGAAGTTGAAAGTATTGTTATTACAAATGAAGATTATGTTGATTTCTATAAACGTAAGAAATATATCAGTGCTAAGTTGCTAACATATTTTGCTGAACACCCCTTGTTTTTCTTTGGGTACAGTATCAATGATGAAAACATAAAGGCAATTCTCTCTGATATAGATGAAATCATCGCTCCCAATAATGCATTGATTCCAAATATTTATCTTGTCTCCTTCAGTAAGGACTGCGAGGCCACTGGTTCTCATCAAAAGGAATTGCTAATCGGTGTTGGTGAGAATAAAAGCGTTCGAATCAAGGTGATATACGCAAATAATTTTGGTTGGATTTTTGATGCGTTATCATCTAATACACCGGAAATTAGCGTTAATCCAAAACTTGTGCGTGCATTTCTAGCCAGAACGTACACATTCGCATCAGAATCCCTTGTTAAACAAGAACTTCCATACGATTTTGAGATGTTCCGCAATATTGCAGAGCATGATGATGCATTAGCAAAAATGTATGGTATCGCTGAACTCAATAATGGGCAGGCACTAAATGCTAGTTTCCCATATACAATGTCTGATCTGGCAAGGATTCTCGACATGGGATCGTGGCACTATGTTAATCAAGAATTCGAAAAATTAAGAAAACTAACCGACTTCAACATTAAAGCATCAGACAACAATTATCATGTTTTCATTAAATCTGGGAAAAGTGGTGTCGGAAAATACTCATCTGAGGCACTTGACTTATTGCGAAAATTAATAAACGGGGAACAGTTTGAGTTAAACCCATAATTAAAGATGATGCACACAATGACGTTATATTAAAGAGGCCGCTGCGAGAGACTTTTTTGCAGCAGCCTTTTCAACATATGGGCATTTCTAACGAACCAGTGATTAGACATTTCCACTGAATCTTGACATGTCTTCCTGAGTTAAATAGTTTTTTTACAGTTGTTTTACGTCCGATCCTCGCTCATAGCAGACATGAATACTCTGCTAATTGGCCACTCCGGGCCTGAACGGACGAGGTACACCATCGACTCAAGCGGACAAGTTTATGGGCCACTACAGTATTTGAGATAGAGCAGTTTTTATTGACCCTCTCAGTAATCAGACGCTAAATATCCAGCCATACTTACATTTAGTTTGCCATAGAGCGTGTTATTTTGAAGTCGCTAGGCATGTTGGAACCATGCGAGGTTCTGTGGTTCTACTTTATGGTTCCTTTTTGGAACCCATAACGAAATTAATTTAAACAAAAATATTAAATATCAATACACTATAATTAAAAGCACAGGGACGCCAGCTCCACCAAACATTCATTCATGATGCATCATGAACCTTAAAAAAGCCTGTAACTTCAACGAGTTGCAGGCTTTTTTGTTGCATGTGTGGTCATGATCTCTGTATGAATCTTGAGCATTATGTATCTTGTTTTGCACCGCGTTGCCAGAACGCTAAAAAAACAAGGTGCAAAAACATGCCTAAGGTATTGAAATCCCTAACCAATACCGAGATCGCTGCCGCCAAGCCGCAGAAGACCGAGTATATGCTGCGCGATGGCGACGGACTGGCGTTGTTGATTAAGCCATCCGGCAGAAAGATCTGGTACTTCGAATACACTCCCCCGGCGCTGAAAAAACGGACCAAAATCAGCATTGGCCCCTACCCGGTAGTCACCCTCGCCATGGCGCGAGATTTCAGGTTGCAATACCGGCGTTTACTCGTGCAGGGCATCGACCCACAGGCCCATCTGGAGCAGGTTGCAGAGGAGCAACGACTCCAGAATGAATGCACACTGGAAAAAGTTGCGGAACAGTGGCTCAAAGAGAAGAAACGGACCAGCGATCTTAGCGAAGATCACGCCAAAGATGTCTGGCGCTCGCTGGAGATGCACGTCTTCCCATCTCTGGGCAATACGCCCGTCACCGAGATCCGCCCGAAGATGCTCAAGGAACACCTCACACCGCTGGAAGAACAGGGCATCCTCGAAACGCTGAGACGAGTCATCTCACGGCTCAATGAAATCTTCCGCTTTGCCATCTCCGAAGAGCTCATCGAGTTCAATCCAGCTGACAACCTGGTCGCCCGCTTCAAGAAACCGAAAAAGCAGAATATGCCCGCCCTTCACCCCAGTGAACTGGGCAGGCTAATGCTGGCACTACAGAACGCTCTATCCGCAAGGAAACCCGCTGCCTTATCGAATGGGAGCTACTGACCTGGGTTCGCCCCGGCGAAGCCGTTAGCGCCCGCTGGTGCGACATCGATATGAAAAAAGCGGAATGGCGCATCCCCGATACCTTTATGAAGATGAACCGTTCGCACACGGTGCCTCTCAGCAAACAGGCGCTGCGCGTTCTTCAGATCATGGAGCCCGTCAGCCGCCATCGTACGTGGGTTTTCCCCAGCATCCGCAAACCGCTGGAGCATATGCACCAGCAGACCGCGAACGCCGCGCTTATCCGTATGGGGTTTGGCGGTGAACTGGTCGCCCACGGCATGCGCAGCATCGCCAGAACGGCGGGCGCAGGTCATTTTCCCCGTGAAGTCCTGGAATCTGCGCTGGCGCACCAGAAAGAGAATGAGATCGAAGCGGCCTACAACCGCAGCGACTATCTGGAACAAAGGCGACCGCTGATGCAGTGGTGGGGAAACTACGTTGATGCGGCCCGACGGCAAGCATTGCTCGGCGAAGAAGAACCGCTGCGGATCGTGGAAGGAGAATAATGTGACCAGCCCCATTCGTCAGAATCTGTTTGAACGGGAATGTGATATGCCGCTGCTGGAAGCGCGGCATCTCGCCCTTCTGCTTCTCGGCCTCGATGCTTCCCAACCGGCAAACGCCCTGCCGGAAGAACATCAGGAGAATTACCGAATCCTGCACGACGCCATCAGCCGGACCATTAAGGCAACAGGCATGGTCAGCGCCCCGGCTAATAAACGCATGTTCTATGCCGATGAAATGTTCGCGCTGGCCTGGCGGCTTATTGATGACGAACTCACACCGCCAGAAATTAAGGCCCGCAGCCTGAAGGCGGTGATGAAACTGTCGCGTAACAGCCGTGGCCGCAAGTGGCTAAAGACGCTCGGTGACGACGCGCTACCGGATCTCACTACTTCAGCACAACCTTCCCTGCGTGGGATGCATAAGCGCGACAAGGCTCGGGAGAATACTGCCCGACTCTGCTGGCTACTGGTTCAGCTACTGGTTGAGGAGACTGACGGAAGTTATGGGACGTCTGATAAACCGGCTTCGGATAGGATACTCCGTAAGCTGAAAACGCTGGCGCAGGAGCGGGAAGTACCGTCGGATGGGCTTGGACGAGGAACCTTTTATGAGGTGTTGAAAATAGGTAGAAAAAAATATGATATGTAACTATCTATCGCATTTTTGTTGTTCGTGTAATACATATTACCAAATAGCAACCTCTATGAATTGTGGACTCCTTTTTTAATAGTTTACTCTAACATCAATTTTAATTGCATTAATTAACTTAAGAAAAATATTATAATTTACTCATAAAAATGCAAATAAAAAACAATCAATTAGACTGCATATTAAATGGAGCGGTTATAACTTTTACATTATAACCTGCTCACTTTCAAAATATATAAAGGAACATCAATAAAAAATTATCTCATATCATTCTGCTCAAGCACACGATCCATTGGATGGAGATCATTATTAGTTTTAACACCATAATATAAAAATTGGAAACATTTCTTAGGTAACGATTTATAACGAGCCACAAGATTGATATTACTTATTTTATCATTTGACATAACATAGCGATTGCGAAATTCTTTTCCACTCATAGGTTGAAGTTTTAAAAAACTATAAATTATTTTACACTGTTCCTCATCGCTCAGGATACCTAATATTTTTTCCTTATCCTTATTCCCTATCTCTACCGTCGTTCCAAAAAAAGCATTCCCATTAATTTTTCTACCATGGGAAACATCTACAGAACCTAGTCCTGGGATTAATTCATTTAGTTTTTCTTCAATTTTAGAAATGGCATCCTCTGTATATAAAATGCAACTTAGTGAAATGTTTTTTATTTTTTTAAGCTTGTCGCTTATGGACAAGCCATCACTATCTCGCAAATCGAAATAAGCAGAAGACTCTCCCTCCCCCGTTATATAATATTTTAGTGCTTTACATATTTGTGACCCACTGATTATCACATCCGTAACAATTGTCATACTATCACTTCGTTCATTATCGACGAAACTTGGATCAAGATATGAAAGGATTCGACTTAACTCATCATTTGTATGGAAACACCTTATAGTACCATTATAATCCTCTGTTTTTTTTATCATCATCACATTCTGACTACTCTTAATCAGTTCAAGAACAGAATTGCAAAATGACTCAACTTCTGTAGGCGTCATTAATTGATGAGCGGCAATAATTAGTACAAATATTCCACGAAACCTTTCTGGAAAAATTGACAACCATCTAATTAACAACTCTCTAGCTTCATTATATTGAATGGATTTGTGTATATGAATTACATTTACAGCATTATCAAACCTATCAAGACTGACGATGTCAGCGCTACAAATTTGATAAGGAAGATATGAAGTAGAGTTATTTGGAGTAAGACTATTATATTTCCCTTCAATATATTCAAATGCTTTAGATATAGAACTAGGGATGGCAACAAGGTAAAGAACTCCATTATACTGACTATTGTACGTATGCGTGGCAGTACTAATATAGTGAGTATTATCAATGGATAGTATATCAATAGTACCGGTTATGTAGTTTACTATTCTTACATCTCCATAAAGAAACTTACTTGAATTTCCAAGATGTACGGATTGTCTAATTTGATTCAATTTAACTTGGCATTTTTTGAACGATGAAATATCTACTGGACAAGAGTTTTCCTCTTTTGATATTATTCTTGATATACATCTTATATATTCATTTAGTCCGTCTTCAATATTTATAATTAAAAATGGAAAGGCTTCTTTTTTTGTCAAAACTATTGATCGTAAGATTGAGTTCACTAAGTTATCAGGGCTTGAATCACTAATTTGCATTGATGTATTAACAGAAAAAACATGTAATTCATGATTATAACTATCACTTGGAATATAGTAATCAACAAATTTATTGTAGCTAATGAATGATTCGTTCCTTTCCTCAAGGCAACAATACAGTGAAGATGCAACAGAAAGATCCATTATAGCAATAGAGTTAACATCATCCATCTCATTCAATTCATTGAATTGTCGAGATAAATATTTTAGAAAAGTTTCAATGTCAATTTCATTTGGCAACTTTGATATATATTTATCAAACAATTGTAATGATTCATCACTAGTCGCCTCAGCGTATTTTTTGAACATTAACTCAATAAATTTATTTTTTGTTGCGTTTTGTATATTAATTACACCATTATGGTCTTCAAAAATAAAACTACGAGCATTGTAGAGTTCGTTAGTGAAAGGTTCTAACGTTTTCTTTTTCAATAGTGGAGTATTTGTAAAAACATTTGGATATTCGTTTGTAGTTATTTTAGCAAGCTCAGAATAAAGAAAATCAACGAAACTTTTCAAATCCAAGCCAAACATTATGCTTTTTATATTATCAAGCTTTTGAATGTCATATTTTTCAATGAACTCGCTATAACCATCATCACTGATATCTAATTTTTTTTCTTTTGAAAATAACTCATTTGGTTTTCTAATAAGAACATTGCTTCCCCTCTTAAGCATTATAGTATTATTATGAATAATATTGCTATCGAACCATTCCCGTGTATTTGGAAGTAACTCCGTTTGTTCACGGTCAATTATCCATTCATAAAAGACAGCTTCATCTTTTATTTTTTTGAGAATCGTATCAATATCATCAATTTGTAAACTAGAGAGTTTATCTGATAAAAGAACCAATAGTAAAGTATGATATGTTTTAAAGATAGATTTCTTATCGAGTGTACCTCTAAATAACTCTCCATCAACAATAGATGACAATATCAAGTAAAGTTTATTATTATCTATTTCAATGGTTTGTATTTTATGTAACCAGTCGTAATCAATTTTTTCATGAATGTCATAGTCAAAATTATTAAAAAGACAAGCACAATATCTCCACATGCTAATGAGAATTTCTTTTGCTTCATTATTTTTCGATAAAGAAAAAAGTGATACAAGATAGTGAAATTTTATTGTATAAGTCAACGATTCATTAATTTCTTTTTCTTTACTCTGAAATTCTTTTTCGTACATATGAAGAGAAATAAACGAATAAAACAATGATGACAACTTAGTTAATTCAACCTTATTAATTTGCGTTGCGTGTGTTATAGCATACATAACATCGACAAATTTATATTTATTATGCATGCTGTTAATTTCAGTATTGATGTAGTCAAGCAATGGTTCCGTTGTCTTTATATTTAGCCTCAATGGAAATGAACTTATTATTTCCAAAATAGATGCTGCATCAATTTTTTTATATTCAATATCTAACCCTGTAAGCAATCTCATATAAAAAAGATGTTCCTGGACCATCTTTGTCATAGAAAGTTTGTTTATAATATTACTCATTAACTCCGCAAATTTATCACGACTACTTTTACCCTCCTCGATAAAGTTAATAATCGTAGATGTAAGCACTTCTGATTGGAGTGAATTATAACAATCAGCATTCGTTAAATAATGCCATATATTTTCATTCTCCAGAATGTGAATAAAAAGATTTCTATATAAACTCCCACGACCAACACCGCTACTTATGATGCCTGTTATTTCATTATTCTTAAATTGTTCAACTTCCTCAACTCCCCTTAGATGTGAAAAAATGAAGGAATAGTCCTCTTGTTTTGTATCAGATAAAATTAACTTTATAAACTCGTCTATCGCATAACTTTTCTCTTCATCGGTGGCAGTTAGGTATCTGCTTGAAACTTTATCAACCGAGTACTTAGATTGAGAGCGATATTTATCGTAATCAGGAGTAAAATCTTTCACCTTTTTTATTACCGTTTTGGTCTGTTTTAACTCAAGCCCTAAAAGGTTGAGTTCACTCGCCAAAAAATCAATATTTGCTAAAGCAGCCTCTTCACTCTCGCAAATAATAAATATGTCATCAACATATCTTTGATAGAGAAATACAGACTCTTCATTAAGTAATTTTTTAAATTTGTAATCAATATCAGAAAGATATATTTCCGCGAAAAATCTTGCGTATGCAGGCCCTTGGGGTAATCCTTTATCTGAACCAACAGTGTCTTTTGCTATTTTTAAACAAAGGGATATTATTTTTTTATATTTTTCAAGTGATTTTTCGTCCAATGCTGATATTTTACTTCTAATTATTTCTAACGGTGAGCTATCTAATAAAAGTCTTTTTAATTTATCATGATCGATTTTATCATAAAAGGATGCAATGTCTGTCTTTATTATATAATATTCACTATGGCTTTCATTTGTAATTGCAGATGAAATGTTTGATAAGAATTTTATCCACAAATATAGCCATGGCTCAAATATAAACCCGTCATTAAATCCCTTTCGAACTTTATATCCATGACTTAAATCATCATTAGGTAAGTCATAAAAATAAGTTAATTGTTTTAGTATAGTGCTTGTGGTTATCCTTTCAAGACATTCCAAACTTACTAAACTTCTAACCTTATTCTCTTCCAATCGCTCATGAACATAATATTTAATATTTTCTTTTTCATAGTTATCAATAAAAACATTGATATGATTCAAGTATTCGTTTGGATTTATATTACAAATTTCGTTAAATACCTTTCTAGACTGCGCCTCATCATTTTGTATAAGGTATTTCATTTCCGCATTTCTTGTAATTTCAACATCTGTAACACAAATATCGAAATAACCACGATCGAAACTAATAACATTTGTAAATATACAGTCTAATAAATCTCTATCATCAATACTTGTACTAAATCTTTCTTTAAGAACGTCCTCTATTTGCTCTTTATTAGGAAAATAAAATGAAGATAATGTATGTATTGCTTTTTTTGTAATAGCTTCATTATAATTATTTTGCGTTTTAAATATTTCCATCAAAAAATCAATACCAATTCTTTGACTACTTGGACTTACTACATTCGTGAACAAACCAACTAAAAGTTTCCTTTCTTGGTTACTCAGATTCCCTTCTTGTATCTTTACCTTGAGTTTCTTTAAAGGTTTTTCATTTTCCCAATGTTGAAGAACTAAAGGTAATGTTAGATTTGAAACCATAATTTCCTTAATTCTTGAATTAGAATGATAGAAATTATCTTCCGAAAGAAATACGTTGAATTTTTTTTCAATATTTTCAAGCGACAAAGATTCATGTTTGTCTAAGATGGAAAGCTGGCCAGATAAAAAATGAGGACTTAACGATGTATATCTATTTATATTTTCAAGATCATCTCTTCCATCCAAAAAATATGAATAAGCACCTGATTTTTTATGTTTTGATAAAGGTATTTTAACGCATGCTCCAACACTGTTTGTTATTTTTTTTGAGTGAGGGAATAAATCTATACCTATTAGATCAGGATTGTAATTCAACTCTGCATGTTCAAGTATTAACGTTGTTATTTCATGACCGATTTTGTAAGAAATTTCACTCTGAAAAGTTATCCATATATGGACGCCTCTATTACCAGAGTACTCTATAAGATATTTGATTTTTTGTTTATCTAAAAAGGTACAAAACTTAGACACTGTAGCTTTTAATTCTTTTTCCGCATTAAGTCTCTTCTGTTCTTCCAATTGTGATTTTATTATATCAAAATCATAACAAATCCATTTTATCCTATCATTTATATTTCTTTGATAGACAGCAATAGCTCCATCGCTATCTAACATAGATTCAATCTTAGCAGGAGTAATTTTTCCTGTTTTTTTGAAGTATCGCCCATCACTCTGTTGCTCTGCATGAAAATTTTGATCTGTTGCAAACAACTCGCAAATAGTTATAGATAATGATTTAATTTGACTCATAAAATTTAAGCCTCTGCTAATCTTTTATTGTAACATTCAGTAATGTTCGAGGATGATATATTATATTTAAAATTCAATATAGGGGTTAAAATAGCATGGCATACAAGAAGAAAAAGTTATTACCATTTATGCAATCAGATCGATGACATGCCTGAATTCGAGTCTTATATATGAACCATATTTTATATCGCATGAACACACTCCATATCACAATGAAGTCAGAATAGATTGGAAACTATTACCCACCTAAAAATCAGTGAACATAAGCCCAACATATTACGATTTTCCTCATCAGAGCCACTCTTGCTATTTTAGTAAGATGAAGAATCTGTCTCTCTTTCCATGTTATAACACCAATAGATAGTGATAATCAACCTATTATCAGTAGGTTACTCTTTCATAAGATTACCTTCCTAACAACCGATATCCTTAGATTTTAACAAACCAAAAACAGGCTTTCACAGCAATTTAGTTAATTATCCAACAGTCACATGAGGTCATTCAAACTAAGGGATAGAAAGGGTTCATAAAGGTCTAGTGACATCCATTCCCGTACAAAATACTAACGAGACACGTGACGAAAAAAAAATAAATATTATTATTCAACACGTTAGAAAACACATCGGGCATATTATAAAATTTATTTCTACTGGACCAATTACTTTCTATCCGGACTTAACTTTTTCACCCGGACCTATACCTCCCCTCCCCCGTTCCGCGCTATAACCGCCTCGACACTCTGTTCCCGTGAGGTGCAATCATGAAAACCCGTGCTGACAGTAACGATGCTTTTCCCGAAAGCGGCAATGTGCGTATGCGGCAGGTAGTCCAGTTTCTGGCGATGAGTGAATCGTCAGTTTACCGCCTGATTAAAGACACCGACTTTCCCCGCCCCGTCCACCTCTCTTCCCGACTGGTGGTCTTCGATGCCGCTGAAATCCGTCAGTGGCAGCAGCGCCGCGCCGCCATCCGTTAATCCACGCTCAGGGATGAGCCGACTGATACCCCATCATGAAACGCGCTCCTTTTCTCTGTAAGCAGTCTCCGGACCGCACGCTCGAAGTGGTGATCCTTGCCGGAAGCCTGGCATGGGAGACCTCACGCGCCTGGCGGAAAGATCCTGACCGGGAAGATGATGTTCCCCCGGTGGTACTCGGCCCGGATGAACTGGCCGATCTGGATAATCTGACCATTATCAGACCCGACACACTCTACGTCCGGGTACTCCGCACTGGCGATATCCACGAAGAGGAGTTGCTGAAAATCGCCGTAAAACTGGCACATGCGGATGTGCAGATGGCCCGGCTGATGAGCCCCGACGGTGAGCTGCTGGAGGACTGGAGCGGTCAGCTTGCACGCCTGCGGCAGGAAAGGCCTTCTGACATCCTGCCGGATTACTTCCGCCTCGATGAAGAAGCGCTATGGTTTGACAAGCTCACCGAACGCCGGGACGGGGAAAGCGACGTCCAGTCCCAGCGCATCTGTTCCCCGCTGCGCGTCACCGCTATCACCTGCGACAGCCATGACGGCAGCTATGGCCGCCTGCTGGAATGGCACACCACCACCGGGCAGCTGCGGCGCTGGGCCATGCCGATGGCAATGCTCAGCGGCAACGGCGAGGAGCTGAGGCGCATTCTGCTGGAGAACGGCCTGACCTACATCTCCACCCGCCCCGCCCTGCGCAGCCTGCTGTGCGAGTACATCTCGCGGTCACTCCCCGGACGCCGGGTCACCTGCGTGGAGAAAACCGGCTGGCACAACGGCGTGTACGTGCTGCCGGATGAGGTTATCGGTCCCGGTGGCGACAACGTCATTCTCCAGGGCAGCCACTATCTGACCGGCGGCTTTGCGCAGGGCGGCACACTGGCGGAGTGGCAGGAGCAGGTCGCCGCACTCTGTGCAGGCAATTCACGACTGGTCTTTGCCGTCTGCTGTGCGCTGGCCGCCCCGCTGCTGCGCCTGACCGGAACGGGCGGCGGGGGTTTTCACTTGCGCGGAGAGTCCACTGACGGTAAAACCACGGTGATGAAGGTGGCTGCTTCCGTCTGTGGCGGCACGGATTACTGGCACTCCTGGCGGGCCACCGGGAATGCGCTGGAAGGAATTGCCAGCCGACACAACGATGCCCTGCTGCCGCTCGATGAACTGCGCGAAGTGGACCCGCGTGAGGCCGGAATGATTGCCTATATGCTGGCGAACGGCCAGGGCAAGGGGCGCGCCCGCACCGACGGCGAAGTACGCAACCGCAGGCACTGGACGCTGCTGCTGTTCTCCACCGGGGAACTGTCGCTGGCGGAACATACCGAACGCGCCGGAGAACGCCTCTACGCCGGAATGGATGTGCGCATGGTACAAATCCCCAGCGACACCGGGCAGCATGGCGCGTTTGAGCAGCTACACGGCTTTGCCAGCGGCCAGCAATTTGCCGATGCCCTCTGCGACCAGGTCGCCCGCTTCCACGGCACCGCCTTTCGTGCCTGGCTGGCCTTCCTCACCAGTGACCAGGACGCCAGCACCACCCTGGCGAGAGAGTTACTTCGCCGCTACCAGACCGCCCTGATGCCGGACAACGCCGGAAACCAGGTGCAGCGCATCGTGGCCCGTTTTGCCCTGCTGGCGGTGGCCGGAGAGATGGCGACGCTGCACGGCATTACGGGCTGGCAGGAAGGCACGGCGTATGAGGCGGTGCAGATCTGCCTGCACGCCTGGCTGAACGAACGCGGCCATATTGCCAACCAGGAGGATGAAGGCGTACTGGCGCAGATCAAGCGGTTCATCACCGCGCACCAGTACAGCCGTTTTGCCTCGTGGGATGGCCCCGACCGCCCGCTGAATATGGCAGGCTTTCGCCGGGTGGAAAAAGATCCGCTGACGGGTGAGGAACACACACTGTTCTTCATCCTGCCTGAGGGCTGGCGGGAAATGTGCCGGGGCTTCAGTCCCGCCAGAGCGGCCAGATTATGCCAGGAAGCAGAGTGCCTGCTGCCCGGCAGTGACGGGAAATACCAGTCGCAGGTTCGCCTGCCAGAGATCGGCAAAGCCAGGGTCTACCGACTCACCTCCCGCATCCTCAGTGTCTGAGTACAGTCTCGCGTGACTTAAAAAAAGGTGGTACAGGGTGGGACAAGTGGTACACGCAGAGCTGGCGCGGGTTTCAGCGTCCCACATTACAGAATTTGGTTTAAAAAAAGTGGTACAGGGTGGGACAGCCGTTGCTGATTCTGTCCCACTTTTCAGACTGGCATTTTTGAGGTGGTACAGCGCAAAGCCACGGCTGGCGCGGTTGTACCACTTGTCCCACCTGTACCACCTCAAAAACAGAAGGAATGAAAATGGCGAAAAGGGACAGAAAAGGCAAAGGCTGAAAGGAAGGGAGAATAAGGGGAACGGGCCTGCCCTTTAAGAACGACAGGCGGCAATTTATGACAGCGAAAAATCTAAAAAGCTGGCAGCAATGATTATTCGAATTCAATCCTGCTTCTTCGCGAGGTATTTTTCTTCCTGTTCAAGCAACTTCGTTATCGTTTCAGATACTTGTTTCAGGACTATTTTACGCTGCATTGCCGATAAGAATTTGAACATGTCGTTTAGAAATTCAAGATCTTTTTCAGCAGAGTCTTCCGGGGCTTGAGTATCTTCCTGCTCTTCAAGTAACCATGCTGTGCTGATACCTGTCGCACGGGCGATCTTAAGCAACACATCAGCCTTAGGAAGATTTTGCCCATCCACATACTTCTTAACCATTGGTTCACTGACCCCAATCTTTTGGGCCAATGAGGCATTGGTATGCTTTGTCAGCATCATGGCCTGCGCCAAACGTCTGCCAAACTGGATTTTGTGATCTTCTTCGCGATTCTTGCTTTCTGTTTTGTCCATCAATCTAACCAGAAGAACAACTCTTTGATATTCAAAAAGTAATTAAAGATCACCAATAAATAAGAAAGTTAATATTTTTATTTAAACTTAACTTTCTTGTGTTATAGTAATCTGTACAAATTGCAGACTATCACCCTCTGCAAACCCAACTGCTGAGCATCGCATACTCAGGGCTGAATTGCCACGCATCCGCTCGTCCTGAAAACCGCTCAGTTCACAAAACACGCCACAAGCGGGGATAACAAAGAAAGCAGTATGAATCACAGCTGTTTATCGCCATTACCGGAGCCCCAGACGCTTACGCCTGTCATGCCTTAACCTCTGTCCGATAAGTCTGTGTGCTCCGGGCCTTTTACCCGGAGGACTCCTTATGTGGACAGTCAGCCTCGCTGAGGCGTTTATTCATGTATTCCAGACCGCAGGCAAAATCTTCCTCGACATGATGACGGGGCTTATCCCGATGCTTATCTGTCTGCTGCTGGCCATCAACTTCCTGATGAAGCTGGTCGGCACCATCAGAATGGAGAAAGTCGCCGCCCTGCTCGGCCGCTCGCGCATTCTCACCTACGGCGTGCTGCCGGTGCTCGGCTGGTTCTTTATGAGCAGCCCCGGCGCGCTCACTTTAGGCAAGCTCCTGCCCGAAAAGAGCAAGCCCGGCTATGAGGATGCGCTCGGCACCACTGCCCATCCCCTCACCAGTCTGTTCCCACACGTGGTGCCGTCGGAGCTGTTTGTCTGGCTCGGCGTCGCAGCCGGGATTAAGGCACTCGGCCTGCCCGTTACCTCGCTGGCGCTGCGCTATATCGCCGCCGCCATGCTGATTGGTTTAATCCGCGGGATTATCACCGAGTACCTGTTTCTGCGGCTCAGCAGGCGGGGGAATGCGCCATGATGATTTACTGCGCGCGTATCGTCGCCATCGGGCTGTTTGTCGCCGACGGCCTCACCGACAGGATGCTCATCACCTTCGACAGCAACGGGCCGAAAGACTGTCTCGATTACTCCCTGTCGCTGGAACCGTCGTTCCGGGAAGAGAGCCTGATGATACTCCCCGGCGACCGCCTGATGCTGGCGGGCCATGACTATCTGGTGACTGCCGTTGGCAAAGGAGCACAGCAGGCGCTGTTTGAACTCGGCCACCTGACGCTGGTGTTCAACGGCGACCTGAATCCCTGCCACGTCGGCGCGCTTCATCTCTCCGGCCCGGTACCGAACCTGCGCGACCTCCACGGCAATCTGGTAATTGAGGAGGGACGGCCATGAACACGGTACTTATTCCTCCCGGTCCCGGTGGCTACGGCAAGGGGCTGTGGCTGCCCGTTGCCAGCAGCAAAAAGGTACTGTCGCTGACCGGGCGCGAGATTCATCCGGTGGCGATAGAAATTGGCGCGCTCACCGAATCGGAAATCGTCAACGGCTTCTCAGACATTCCGCCGGATAACGACATCCTCTGCGTGGTGATTAACTGCGCCGGGTCCCTGCGCTGCGGCCTGTATCCGCAGAAGGGCATCCCGACCGTCAACGTGCTGCCCACCTGGCGGGCCGGACCGCTGGCGCAGTTTATTACCGAGGATAACTACGTTTCCGGCGTCACGATGGAACAGCTGGTTCTGGTGGATACCGCCGAAGCGCCGGACATTAAACCTGAAACGACTCAGGAGCCTGCGCCACGGATTGTCACCACTCCGCCACCCGCGCGTGGCGCGGAGAAACTGGTGCGCATGGTCGAGCAGACCGGCACTGCCGTCGGCCACGTTATCGCCCTGCTGTTCGCCGCCAGCCGTGAGGCGGTGGACGTGTCTCTGCGCAACGTCATCCCGTTTATGGCCTTTGTCTCGCTGCTGATAGCTCTGGTGCAGGAAACCGCACTCGGCAGCCTGATAGCCCACGCCCTGACGCCGCTGGCGAACTCGCTGTGGGGACTGGTGCTGCTGTCGCTCATCTGCGGCATTCCGTTCCTTTCCCCGGTGCTCGGCCCGGGTGCAGCCATCTCGCAGGTCATCGGCGTGATGATTGGTACCCAGATTGGCGCGGGTACGATATCTCCGGCCTTCGCCCTGCCCGCCCTGTTTGCCATCAACGTACAGGTCGGCTGCGACTTCGTGCCGGTAGGCCTTTCCATGCAGGAGGCAAAGCCGGAGACCATCGCAAAAGGTGTACCCGCCTTTCTGCTGTCGAGACAACTGACCGGACCGCTGGCCGTCATCATCGGCTGGCTGTTTTCCCTGGGCTTATTCTGAGGACTCAATGATGAACAAAATCAGAGCCGCCGTGGTGGGCGCAGGTATTTACGGCAAACACCATATGAATGCGTACCGCCACAACCCGGACACGGTGCTGGTCGCCATCTGCGACACCGACACAGAGCGCTGCGACGACCTTGCCATGTCATACGGCGTGATGGGCTATACCCGGCTGGACGTTCTTCTGCAGGAGGAAGCCATTGACGTGGTCTCGGTGGCGACGCCGGACCCGTACCACACCGAATCCATCCTCACCGCCCTGCGCCACGGTAAACATGTGCTGGCGGAAAAACCGCTCGCCACCTCAGTACGCGAGTGTGAGCTCATCGTCGAGCTGGCACAGCAGCGCGGCCTGCTGGTCGGCGTCGATTTCCACAAACGCTGGGACCCGGCAGTGATGCGCATCAAAGCCGAACTGGAAAAGCCGGAGACCGGGCACATCCTGCGCGGGCATATCAGTATGGACGACGTGATAACGGTCCCGACGGCGTGGCTGAACTGGGCGGGCGCAAGCTCCCCGGTATGGTTCCTCGGCTCCCATTGTTTCGATCTGGTGCGGTATCTCTCCGGGCAGGAGGTGGTATCAGTGTATGCGGTGGGCCAGAAGCAACTGCTGGACGTGTGCGGGATAGACACCCACGACAGCGTACAGAGCCTGCTGACAATGGCCGATGGCAGTTCATGGGTGGTCGAGAATTCGTGGGTGCTGCCGGAGGGGTTTCCGAAGGACAACGACGGGCGCATCGAGATCCTCTGCGGGACGACATATATCCGCAGCACCTCACAGCATCGGGGACTGGAAATTACCACCCCGGACAAGACGCTCACGCCCAACAGCTATTTCATCAACTACCGCAACGGCGTCGCCAGCGGCTTTGGTATCGACCCCATCAATGATTTTGTGCGGGCGGTCAGGCATAAAGCGCCGTATCCGGTCACCGCAGTGGACGGACTGGCGGTCAGCCGGATTTGTGAGGCAGTACACCGCAGTCTGGAAAGCGGGAAATCTGAACGCCCGATAAAACCATAACTTCAAGGGCTGTACCCGTCTGCTATGTCAGATTGGTAAGCCCTTAACCCTGCAAGCTAGTCAAAGCACAGCAATAATTAGAAAGCATGGTTAGCTTTGAGCGATCTACGGACATTGCTAACAGCATTCTGTTTGAATCAACGGGGGGCAGGTCACCTCTTCTGTCAGCGTGCAGAGTGTTAGTAATTGGTTTTATGATATTCCTGAGATGTCTTCTTCAAGTTCTTTAGCAGACTTTGCAATTATATATTTAAACCGCCTTTCGATTTCACTGTTGCTCATTTTTTCTGCTTTGGATTTGCCTACCCACATTGAAACCAGTTCCCTCTTCTGAACTATATCAAGGTTATCAAAGTTAGGTATGTATTTGAATGTATCGGCAGTTCCACGGCGAAGTTCATAGAATGTTTTTATTAATGATTTTTGCTTTATATCTGATGAGAGCCTGAACCGACGAATGAGATGACTTACGGTATGGTTAACGGAACGAAGTTGAGATGTTGTGGTTATTTGAGAAAAATATGATACCCATCCAAGGCGTTTCCCTTCGAATACACACCCCGTTATTCTAAGGTTGAGCTTCCACTGGCAGTAAGCTATCGCACGCTCTTTATCTGCCTTACTCTTGGCCTGCATTAATGCGTGTCTGTAAGCGGTGAAGATTTTAGCCAATGAAGATTCAAATCTGAGAATGCTTTCATGTTTAATTAGCAATTCTCCTTGGCTTATGTGATAGCCAAGAAAGTCAAAAGATTCACGAAGAGGGCCAGCTTTAGATTTTGAGTTCTCATCATTTAATGGATGAGGATTTAAATTCAGACGTTGGAGCTTTTCAATAACATTAGATGCTATTGATTCTGCTTGTCCATCCGTAGTTAATATTAGAATGTCATCAACGTAGCGCATGAACCAGATATCTGATATTGCATTGATATCCTTGTCGAAAATAGATAAGGAAATTTCAGCTAAAATATTTGATATTGCTAATCCCTGAGGAACCCCTATAGTATTTGATGAAGACCCTTTGCTGCCTTTAAATTCGTTTACTGTAGGAACCACCAACGATGACATTATCAATTTTCTAATCTCATTTTTCCGGACCTTGTTTTTTATCGCATCAGCTATTAGCTTATGTTCAATTGAAGGATAAAAAGCCCTGAGATCTATCTTGGCATACTCTGTATAAAGACCGCTATCCAGTGCAGCCTTTAGCGAATTAATGACTGTGTGGGGGAGCCTTAACCTTGATTCGGGGTAAATTTCCGTAAGGCATTCACAGAGAGCACGAAGCGTAATCCTGTCTCTGGCAGTGGGTATTGAGATCTGCCTCGGATTTGAGTTGGCTCCCTTTGAGATTAGTTTTTCTTTATAGGCGGTGAACTTATAGCCACCAGATTGAACCTTTTCAGAAATGAACTTAACTTCACTTTTAATTATCGGTTCTAGTTTGGCAGGTCGTACTCGGTCAATGCCAATAGCTCCAGATTCTTTTATCCTTTCCTTATATATCTTAAGGAGATTTCGTTCCGAAAAAGACTTTCTGAATTTTCGGTTAGCTGTCATAGTTTATCCAAATAATTAGGAGAGGGAGCAAATAGAAGGAGTAAGTGAAGATAAATCGCTTCGCTTTCCAGCGCTTAACACTCTGCGTTTCATCAGCGGTAGGGATCCTTGATCTCAGTCCTGTTTGGGCTACGCGTGCTGCCTTATCATCAATATCAAGATGGTTCTCAACTTCATCGAGTAATTCATGGTATTTATCTAGTTGTGCAGATGTTAAAGGAACCTCATCAGAAGTGTTAGCATACAGCCGTTGTAACGCTAGATAGTTCCTTCTCATGGAAATCGCTCTTCCGCGAAAATCGAGGTTTGAAACTACAAGAGAAATACCTAGCAAAGCCACAGAAAGTATTGACGCGATTATATCGGTATTACCCCCGAGCACCTTTGGGAAGCGTATGGATATGACGGAAAGTACCGCGCTAAATATGGCATACCAGACGAGAATGAACTGAGAATGTTTCTCAAGCCACTCTAAGCGATGATGTGCATTTATGCGTGCTTTATATGTAAACCAGATATTGTCCCGCATAAAAACTCCATTTAATTTTTTAGGGATTTGGAGGGGGCAGGAGAGATTGGAATCGTTGAACACCCTGCTAAGCAGGATCGGTAAGCTTAACGCTCAACAGCAAAGGTTGCCGTTCATTATCAGAGCCGCCCTTACATTAGTAAGAGGAAGAACCTGCCCCATCCTTTTAAATTATGTCAATTTTATCAGATTGAAGTCAATCTGATGCTTATGAAATAAATCGATTGATCATCATCCGCTCGATTATCGAGTCCTGAGACGGATTACATCCGCTGGTCAGCCTCCAGTTGTTACTCAACGGGGTGCAGGTCACTTCCGCTTCTGGCACTCAGTCGCACCAGATGCCACTCTGTTCGTCTAACCTCAGTGATGCTGCAATAACACCTGCGAAATCTTCCTCGCTTCACCTGCCGGATCCGCCGAATGCGTGATCGCAGATCCCACAATCACAACATCCGGGCCTAACAGCGCATAGTCTTTCACCGTCTGGCTACTGATGCCGCCTGCTACGGCAATCCGTGCTTTCCGGCGCGCCTTCAGCATCGTTATCAAATCATCTATCGGCTTGCGCCCCGCCGCCTGCTGGTCGGTGCCCGTGTGTACCGCCAGCATATCCGCGCCTGCCTCCTCCAGCAGGCGAACCCGCGTGGGGAGATCGTCGACGCAGATCATATCCACCACCACCTGCTTTCCAGCCTCTTTCGCTGCGCGAATGCAGGACTGGATCGTCAGCACGTCGGTCACGCCTAACACCGTGACATAGTCTGCCCCGGCGTCGAAAAGCAGCTGCGACTCAAAATGGCCGCCATCCATAATTTTCGCATCCGCCAGCACTTCCTTATGCGGATATTTTTCTTTAATGGCTTTAATTGCATTCACGCCTTCCCGAATAAGAAAGGGGGTACCCACTTCAATAATATCAATGTCGTCAACCACCTTATCAATAAATACCAGCGCTTCAGGCAGGGTTAACTCGTCCAGGGCAAGCTGTAATTTCATGTTGGTTTCCTTGTGTCGAATGACTTATTCGAGGTTGGCGTGCAGCGCAAAACCTTTGGTTAAGCGATATCCCGTCGACTGCGCCAGATTCACAATCATGGCATCGCCCAGCACCATGACCGCCTCTTCAAACAGGCTGCCGCCGGGCAGAATGCCTTTCGCGTTGTCCGGTCCATCCGGCAGTTTGTCGGTATAGGCCGGGATCCTGACCGCCACATCCGCCATTTTCCCCAGCGTGGACTCGGGGAAAATGGTCAGCAAGGCCACAGTGCCACCCAGTTGCTTCGCTTTTATAGCCACATTCACCAGCGAAGCCGTTTCACCCGATGCGCTGGCCAGCAGCAGCAGATCGCTTTTTTGCAGCGCAGGCGTCACCACATCGCCGACAACATGCACCTTCAGGCCGATATGCATCAGGCGCATCGCAAAAGCTTTCAGCATCAACAGCGAACGGCCTGCACCAAAAACAAATATCGCGTTCGCTTCAGCGATGGCCTGCTCCAGACGCGCCAGCGCAGCGCCATCAATCCGCGCCATCGCCTGATGCAGGTCGCTACAGGCGACGCCTGCTACAGATTGCGTTTCCATCATGCGTCCTCCTGGCAGAGCGGGAATAAATCATCCTGATACTCGAGCATCCCCATGATTTCCCGGACATAGTTATCGACATGCCCCAGAAAGTGGAAACGTTCCGGTGCGGCGCGATAACGTTGGTAAAGTGGCGTATCGAAGGTGATGCCAAGATGCGGGTTCTCTTTGACGGTAGCGAATTTGATGTGCGGAATATGCGGGTAGTAGTGATTCTTGCGCACGCAGAGCTGCCCGTTCTCCTCCACGATGTAGCAGGCCATACCGTGGTAAAACTGCACCGTGTCGTAGTGAACCGCGCAGGGTTTATACGCCAGGTTGCTGAACACCAGCGGCCCGTCGCCAATATTGATGGAGCTGTGGCCATAATTCGGCGGCACGATAATGCTCTGCCCCTCCTTCACCACCGCCACGATAAGATCGTCGACCACCAGATCTTTTGGCGCGACGGCAAAATCCGGCGACTTTTGCAGGATATACGCCGCCGTGCCCTTAATCACTTCATACACTTCCGGATGGGTGTTGCGCCGCGTGTCGTTATAGCCGTGATAGTGACCGCTGGTTTTCTTGCGCTCATGGCCAATCGTCCCCGGCATGATGATGGTGATGTCGTACTGGTACTGGTCAGCGGCAAGCCGTTCCTGATCATCCGCAAAGCTGAGCCCGCGATAAACATCGTAAGCCGGTTCATCACGCTGCACTTCGGTGAATTCCGGTAAAACCACCGCCATCTGCCCGGCGCTTTTGCGGCCAAAACCGAGATAGTTTAGCGGCGGTTTCAGCGCCATCACACCGTCATCATCGAGATACAGCGGCAGGCCGCTGTGGTGTAGCTGTTTCATTTTGCCTCCTGTGTATACGCGTTAGCTGCGCGGATCGCCTCTTTCAGCCGATCGGATTTCATGCCAAAGACGCTCTGGATGTTGTTCCCGACCTCGACGACGCCCGCCGCGCCAAGCTGTTTCAGCAGCGCTTTGTCCACCAGCGTCTTATCCGTCACGTCAATGCGCAGACGTGACATGCAGGCCTCGATGCTGGTCATATTCCCCAGCCCGCCATAGGCCAGAATGATGCCGCTCACCAGGTCGTTCTGTTCGCTTTCTTGCGTCACCGCGGTTTCTTCGACTTCACGCCCCGGCGTCAGCAAATTCCAGCGGCGAATAGCAAAGGTAAACAGGGCATAGTACAGCGCCCCCATCACCAGCCCGACCGGGAACACCATGTACCAGTGAGGCGCGCGCGGCAGGACGCCAAAAAAGAGATAGTCGATAAGCCCGCCAGAGAAAGAGAGCCCGATGTGTACGCTGAGCCACTCCATCAGCAGGAACACCAGCCCCGCCAGGACGGCGTGAATGCCATACAGCACGGGCGCAACAAACAGGAAGGAGAACTCAATCGGCTCGGTGATGCCGCAGACAATGGAGGTGATCGCGCCAGAGAGCATAATGCCCTTCACCCGCGCTTTGTTTTCCGGGCTGGCGCAGCGGTAGATCGCCAGCGCAATCGCCGGAATACAGAACATCTTGATGGGCGTCAGCCCGGCCATAAAGGTTCCGGCGGTAATCGGCACCTGATCTTTCAACTGGGCAAAGAAGATAAGCTGGTCGCCATGCACCACCTGCCCGGCTTTGTTCACGTACTCGCCAAACTGCAGCCAGAACGTCGGCCACCAGACATGGTTAAGACCAAACGGGATCAGCAGCCGCTCGACAAAACCGAACAGGAAGGCGGACACGCCCGGCCCCTGCTCCGTCATGGTATTCGACAGGCCATTAATCAGATGCTGAACCGGCGGCCAGACCACCGCCATCACCAGCCCGACAAACAGCGCGGCGAAGGAGGTGACTATCGGCACGAAGCGCTTGCCGGAGAAGAACTCCAGCCACGAAGGAAGCTGGATGCGGTAATAACGTTTATACAGCCAGGCGGCGATAATCCCGATATTGATGCCGCCAAACACGCCGGTCTGGAGCGAAGGGATGCCCAGCACCATCGTGTAGTCACGCACCTGCGCCACCGACTCGGGCGTGATACCCAGAAATTGGCCGATGGTGACGTTCATAATCAAAAACCCGGCGATCGCCGACAGCCCGGCAATGCCCTGATCGTCACTAAGCCCTACCGCAACGCCGACCGCAAACAGCAGCGGCAGGTTAGCGAAAATCGCACTGCCCGCTTCCGCCATCAGCTTCAGCACGTGTACCAGCCAGTCAGCGCCGAGAAATGGCAGGCTGGCGACAATATTGGGATCCTGAAAGCTGACGCCGAAGGCCAGCAAAATACCGACGGCAGGCAGCATGGCAATGGGGATCATTAACGATCGCCCGATGCTTTGTAACATTTGCAGAAGGTTGAATCTTTTCATCTCGATCTCCTGAGCGCGTCTTTATGACAGGGATTCGCACAACAGCAGGTTCTGCTCCGAACACCTTCAGTATCCGAACCGGAGATGATTAAAAAAACAGCAACCGACGACGAAAGTTATTTCCGGTTTTCGCTTAAAACCGGAAAATTTATGAGGACAATCACGCCAGAAGCCGTCAGAAAGGGATAAAAGAGGAAATCGCGTTCGGCGGGAGGCCATCATATGAGTATCTTCGAGGCGCATTTTCGCAGGCTGCACGCCCGCTACGGCGCAGGTCAGACGCACGAATTACAGATGCAGGAGATCGCCGCCATCTTCGGCTGTTCAGTGCGTAATTGCCGGATTGCGCTGAAAAAGATGCATCAGGAAAAATGGCTCGACTGGCAGCCTCAGCGCGGACGTGGCAAGCGCTCACGGCTCCACCTGTTAACCTCGCCGGAAAAGCTGTTCAGCCAGAACGTCAATAAGCTGCTGGAGAAACAGGATTACGGCAACGTGCTGCGGTTTATCGGCAACGACAAGTATCTGCTGGATCGCCTGAGCCTGTGGCGCTTTGGGGTACAGGATAAAAGCAGCGAAACGCGGGTGCGCATCCCCTACTATCGCAATCTGGATCCGCTTAACCCGCTCGTTCCCCTGCGGCGGACCGAACGCCACCTCCTGCGCCAGTGCCTGAGCGGGCTGACGCGCTATGATGCTGTTCAGGGCAGGATCGTCCCCGATATCGCACACTACTGGACCCACAACGACGACTTTACCCGCTGGGAGTTCTGGCTGAAATCCACCGCCCGCTTTGCCGATGGCAGCGAACTGGATGCCAGCGCCGTTCAGCGCTGCCTGCTCGCCGTCAGCCAGAGCCCGCAGTTCACCCCACTTTTCAGCCCAATCAAAGCCATCACCACTGACGCACCCTGGCATCTGACGATTGGAACGCATCATCCGGTCAGGCGGCTCGACTGCCTGCTCGCCACCCAGCCAACGATGCTGTTTGATTACCAGTACGGACACATCCGCTGTACCGGCGCTTTCCACCTGCAGGAGCACAGCGACAACTTTATGGTTCTGCGGCGCAATCAACACTGGCACCAGGCGCGGCCCGGACTGGATGAGATCACCATTTTCACCTAGGCTCCGGAGCATATCAGCATGAGCTTTATTCCCCTGCTGCGGGGCGAAGAGGCGCAGGATGACCGCCCGCTTAACGAGCGTAGTCTGGAACAGGGATGCTGTTTTGTTCTGCTCGACTGTGAAGGAGCCTTTGCGGATGAGGCCGGAAGGCGGTTTATCAATTACCTGCTGCAACCTGTCGAACTCCTCAGCCAGACGCAGCTTCCCGACGAATATGCGCGCATCCTCTCCGTGGCTCAAGGCATGCTGCCGCAGTGGAATCACCGCCCGGTGGATTTTGGCGGGATCACCGCGCCGTTTAACCTGCGTCAGCCGGTTATCATCAGCACCTTTCAGCAGCCGGAACTGGTGGAACTTGCCGGGGCGATTCGCATCCTGCTTGAGCGCTGGCATATTCGCGCCGAAATACGGATCGACGCATTTGACAACTTTAACAGCCAGCCGCGCCCTCCCGCGGATATCTGGCTCAGCAACTTTATGCTCGATACCCTTTCGGTTCCGGCGTTTCTGGAATGGCTGGCTTCCACCACGCTGTTTACGCGGCTGCCTGAAGCCCAGCGACGGAACCTGAACGCCCTGTTGCCGATCATTCTGAACAGCGACGATGAACAGGCGTTTGCCACCATTGCCGCCTTTTTCCATGAGATTACCCACCAGCGATATGTCATTCCTTTGCTGCATCACTGGATGGAATTTGCGACCGAGAAGTCATTTACCTGGCGGGATTTAAATACGCTGGGATGGCCGGATTTTAGCCAACTTTGGCTCGAATAATGCTCCGCCCGCAAAAGCTCGCTAAAGGGCCTTTAAAGGCCTTTAAGGGTAAGGGAGGGAATTGCGGGATTGGGGGGGAATGTTTGACCATCTGCATTGGCTACGTCCTCACGACGGAGCCTATTCAAAGGCCTCTGTACTGACGCCCCAAGAAAACTTTACCTCCAGCGCCGATTGTTGAACACGTCAATGTCATCAAAGATATCTGCACAAGCCAGATCCCAGGTTTTGTAGACCCGTTTTCTGATGCACTGCTTTTTCAGCGAACTGAAGTAAGGTCGTAGAAGTAAAACAGTATCGCTGGCAACTGGGGCAGTTTCTCGCTTTAGCGGAGGCCAACAGTATGCTTAGATTCAGCTTATGCCGTCAGCCGATAGTGCGACTGCACCAGACCCGAAGGGAAGCTGCGGCTGGATAATAGCGTCAAATCGATATCATGGGGTAATACTCCGAATAGCGGTTTTCCCGAACCGAGCAGAACAGGAACAGTTGTGATAACGATATCGGCAACCAGACCTTCGCGCAGGAACGACTGTATTAACTGCCCACCATCGATATAGACCCGGTGCACGTTCTTCTCCATCAGGTCAGCAAGAGCCTCCCTTGGCGTGCGGCATGAAAACTGCACTTTTCCCTTCAGCGCCTCGGGCACGGGGGTATCGGTTAGCTGCCGGGAAAGCACCAGCACGGGTCGATCATAAGGCCATTCGTCAAAGGTCAGCACCTTCTCATAGCTACCGCGCCCCATAATGATCCAATCTTTGTCTGCGATGAATGCTGCATAGCCATGATCTTCAGTCGGGTCATCGCGCTTCAACAGCCAGTCGATATCGCCATCCTGTCGGGCGATATAACCATCAAGACTGACCGCGATGAAAACATGTGTAGTGACCATCAAGAGCTCCGTATTCAGGTTGCATATATCTCGTTGAGTTTAGCAATGTTAGTGATAGTGATATGCTCCGATAAAGCCACATCACAATGTTAACAACATCCGCTCTAGGCACGAAGCAGGCAAGTTATCTAAGCGGAAGGCCCGCTATCAGCGAGGAGCGGTCGATCTCATTCGTTTATGGGTTTTAGTAACACTCTGAGTGTTTATTCATAGGGAACAGGTTAGTATTCCGTCCTCTATTTAACGGATATCAGTTCCTTACACCATAAAATCTATGAGCATCTTTCTCTAGATAATTGTATAATAGAGCCCAAATTCTTGATGAGGGTGTTAATCGATATGAAAACAAGCGAAATATTGAAAGCATCTAATATAAATGAGCTAAGAGCATACGGCTCGTACCTTGAGCTAAAGAATATCTTTGAAAAAGAGCTTGGCAACAAGATTGAGGTTAAAGGGTGGAATTCTTTTTTCAGTAAAATACAAAACCTAAAAATCATCATCCCTTCTAATAAGAAGGCATTAGAATCCGCCTATAATAAAACGAGCCTCAAAGAATCAAAAAAAGAAATTTCAACAATTCTTACAATAAAAATTAAAGCAAAAAACCGGACTGAGTTAAAGAAAAAGGTTGATTCATTTATTTTTGTTTTTTGTTCAAGTATTTTTGATCCGTATACATATTATGAGAGAACAAAATTAAAGAAATTTAAAGACAGCTCAAAACTTGAAGGTATTAATATTGATATATTAGATGAGAAATCATCGTTGGAAAATGTATTAAAAAAATACAAAAGGTAATTATCATGGACAAATATGATGCAAGCAACGATCATTATTGTTATCGAGATACAGTCACACTGAAAAACAAGCTCAATATTATAGATATGGAGATGCTTGAAAGAGCAGAAAGAGATATTACTGCTATAACAGCGCGAAGAATAGTATTTAATCGACCACCATATGACCTAGAATATATGCAACACCTTCACCTTCAACTTTTTTCAGAATTATATGAATGGGCAGGGGAACTGCGTAGCGTAGATATTTCAAAAGGAGGCACACGGTTTTGTAACACAGGAAGGATAACTGCTGAAGCTAATAAATTATTCACTCAATTAGAGAATGATAATTGGCTGTCAAATCTTTCTAAAGATGAGTTCTGCGACAAAGTTGCTGAATATTACTGCGAATTTAATATGATACACCCTTTCCGAGAGGGTAACGGAAGAGTTCAAAGATTGTTATTTGAGCATCTATCTTTGGCAGCCGGTTACGATCTTGATTGGGGGGATATAGATCAAAATGAATGGGTTCAAGCTAATATAGACGGTGTTTATGTAAACTATGGACCAATGGCTGAGATATTTAGGCGCATAGTTACAGTTTGTGCATGAGTTGCCCTCCCCTTAAGGAATGACCAAGGTGTATTTAAAAGGTGGGTGCAATTAAATGAAAATAGATGCGCCCTTTATTTTTACAAATAATTTTTGATGAACAAAAGTAATAGCCTTAAGCAAACAATAAAAAGTGTAACTGCATTACAGTAACCTTTCCAAGACTTAACTATGAAGTCTAAAAATGAAATAGTAATTTTCAAAGAAATAAGATTATGAAACAAACGGTGCAGATTTTAGCACTAAGCTCCGCTTTTAGCACAGGCTGTGTGAAAACGTTAGCGATAGCAGAAATTGTGTAGGACAGAGCCGAAAAAGGCGCGCCTACTTAGCATTTGAAACAGTTGACCAGTCGGTCGACTCCTGATTTTACATAACCTCACGCACTTCGGTTTTTAGGTAGAGTTTTCACACAGCCTGGGCACGAAGCGGACCTAAAGCAAGGCTGTGATGTCCGTTGTGAGCGAGAAGCAGACAAAAGAGTGCTTTTAAAAGTTTAATACTTGTCTCAGTCCGAGATTTTGGTGAGTATTAAGTCACTATAGTTTTCCGCCAGCATAAAGGGAGGCCCATATAGCAGCTCCAGCCAAGATAAGAACTAAAAATCTCTCAATCGTTTTGATAACTTTATGTCTATATGTTGACTTGAATCTAAAGTCATTAAAAATAAGGTATTGCCTATAAATATAATTTCTCATGTTGGAAGCAGAATGCTGTGCAGTGGATGTACAATACCTACAACATATGGAAATATGTTTTTTTATGTGTTTGGGTGTTATTTGAGATGGATTTTGATACTTACCTATTATTATTTCAGTTTCATTTATTTTCCCAGCGTTAGATTGATAAGGCGCAACAAACACAAGAACATCACCGGATGGTCCCTGCGAATACCATAATTGAGCATTCCTTTCGAATGCAACTTCTAAGCTTTCGTTGTCAGGGGATGATATGTTAAACCCCAAGAATCTGAACCCAGTAAAAATATGAGTCGAATTAATATATTGTGAACTAATAAGATTAGATGACTTGATTGGTTCATCATCTTTTGATCTTCTAATGTAAAGGCTCCCAAAGATATCAGCACTATGAGGGTCAGCATTTAAAATTTCAAACTCCCTTTGAATTCGATCGTCCATAAACCTCCAGTTTATGCGTTTAAAATATGCATTTAAACTATCTCTTCTTATTCTCTCTGCAGCGGACTTTAATTTCAAAGTAAATCCTTAAATATAAAAATAGTTCATCATATATTCCTAGGTAAACTAGGAAGTTGTTATGCTGATAAGCATCACTGGCAATAAAATCAAACAAGTTCCAAGCATACTACATCAACAAACATCGATGCGCTCACATTCAGTATGAGAAACGTCGTTACGTCTGCTGACCTGCTCCTCTTAAACTAATGCAGCATGATGTTAGGAACTTCTGCTCTTGGCACTAAGCGGACAGCTAGCGGGATCACTCAGGCCGTTATAAGCAAGGAGCGAACATAGTTTTCATCTCTACTGTTTATAGCGACGCTGACTGGATGCAGGGTGTCGCAGGAGGGATGCTTCGGGGCGTATTGGACGTCGCACCAGCTCCCCTCCGCAGTTCGGACACCGGCCATTAAGTCGTTGGGTCACGCAATCGACGCAGAATGTGCATTCAAATGAACAGATGAATGCCTCTTTTGATTCAGGTGGCAGATCTTTATCACAGCATTCGCAATTAGGACGGAGTTCAAGCATGGTGCTCTCTTATTGTTAAAGGGGCATCATTAGATATATCAAAGGCAAACTACCTGTATCGCCTTCAGTTGTTAGTGTGTACTAGGTGAGCATGGTCTACAGTCTGGAAAATTCAAGAGAGTGAATTATCAGACAGAAACGCTCACTTTCGGAAACGAACGACAAGCCTATAGCGTCCACCAGAGCTTAAACCAGCACGGAAAATCCCGCTCCCAACAATCAACTTAAAAATCAAACAGATAAAAAAATCTCTTCTATATCAACATCATCGCCACTCTTTTTGCGCCTTCCCTTTCTCGCAAAAAATCAAAATCTCCAACAAACTCAACCACCTCCCCCACCAATTACAAGGACGCCAGCACCAAAATTCTCCATCGGTGATTACCAGAGTCATCCGATGAAGTCCTAAGAGCCCGCACGGCGCAAGCCCTGCGGGCTTTTTTGTGCCTTCAATTTGTCCCGCAAAATCTCAAGAAAACTAATTTAATCTGAACTTTTTAGGCCCATTGATAGGCCCAACGAAAAGCTCTATTGTTTTCGTTGGGCCTAAAAGCATGGAGACGACTCATGGCACGACGAACCAAGCCGTTAACGGATACGGAAATCAAAGCCGCCAAACCTAAAGATACCGATTACCAGCTATACGATGGTGATGGGTTGAAGCTGCTTATCAAATCCAGTGGAAGCAAACTCTGGCAGTTCCGTTATCATCGCCCCTTAACAAAGCAGAGAACCAAGCAAAGCTTCGGCGCCTACCCTGCTGTCTCACTTTCCGATGCGTGTAAACTCAGAGCTGAATCTCGTGCATTACTGGTAAAAGAAATCGATCCTCAGGAACACCAGAAAGAACTGGCAAGGAATACCTGGAAGCAAAGACCAACACGTTCAAACTTGTCGCTGAATGTTGGTGGAACGTCAAGAAAACCAGCGTTACAGAAGACTACGCCGAAGATATCTGGCGTTCACTGGAAAGAGATGTTTTTCCTGCAATTGGCAATATAGGCGTCACCGATATCAAAGCCCATGTATTGGTTCAGGCGGTACAACCGGTACAGGCCAGTTTTCTAATGAAATCGCTCCCAGCAATCCACCTTACATAGACATGCATGAAGCGGCAATCTCGTTATTGATAAGTCATCGTAAATGACAGCACGCCGTTCGCGGTACCGGTAGTGATCTTATCCCCAGTCTGATAATAACGCGCCTTTAGAGGTACGCTGAATCCACCGCTTGCCGAGGAAGTCCCCACGCCGACATCCGAACCCAGCGCCATCGGCTGATTATTATAAAGCAACTGAATGCCCACGCCCGTGGCAGCATTATTGCCGCTGGTCGTATTGATCACTCCTCTTGTTGCATCAAAAATATTCCCCTCCATTTTGACGCTAACCCGGGTTCCAGCGTTGCAGGTGAGCGGGAGATTGAACGACTGGGTATAGGCGTCACCAGGAGTAGAACCTTTGCCGCTGAAGGCGCGTTTATCGACCTCTCTCATATCAACAGGTATCGCTGCCGTCGCCAGCTTACAGGCCGGAGTTGTCACCGTGAAGGCGTTGATATTGACCTCCGCCTCAGGGGATTGCCAAAGCAGCGAATTATTCAGTAAAACCAGCGCACCTACGGATTTCGCGGTTATCGTGCCGGATCCGGTTTCGGTTGCCGTTTTATAAAACGTCACCGTTACGGTGCCATTTAACGTCGGGCTAATCATTCCGCTGGTGTTCTCACAAAGTTTAGCGGTATTGATATCGCCCCGGATCGTATTGCTGCCGGTAACCGCCGCACTGCCACCGGCGCATTTTGTCGTTGAACCCGAGATGGCATAGCCAATACCGGCAACGTTGGTTTTATACACGCGCCGGCCGTTCACCATCGAATCAAATGTGCCGTTCGCAATCACGCCTAAGGTCTGATTGGAGATTACGCCATCAGCAGAGTTGTAACAGCTGAACGCATTGATGGTTGGTGTCACAAGCTGAGTGCCGATAACTGCACCAATAGGGAGATCGCGCGATATCGTAATATTCTGCGGCGAGACGGTGGTTGAAGGCGTTGGGGTCGTGCAATCCCAGGCCAGAGCAGCTTGAGAAAATATCCCCAGAGCAGCAAAAAACAGGGTGATGACAATCGGTTTCATTTTTTCTCTCCTGCTTAATGGCATGGTGCAGTAACGTAATGCGTGGTGTCTGAAAACGAGGTTATCTGATATGTTGCGCGGCAGCTTTCACCCGCCCAGTTCACCTCCACGGTCCCCTTCTCCGGTGCGCCGTTTAGCCAGACCCGCTGGCGCTCGTCAACGATGCCATCCGTCAGGTTATCGCGATTTTTTATGCTGGCCGTTGCCCCAAACGGGACCTCTTTTCCGGACAGCTGTAGCATGATTTTGTATCCCGTTACGGTGGGGTAATCTGCCAGCGCTAAAGCACCTTTCGTGGGCACTACCGTACGAGTATCATTGAGAACATCCGTGTTGTTATTCAACGTGGCGGTATCCAGCGATAGACTGTTCTGCCGATAGGGCGTCACATATGGCACCACGGCAAAACCTTTACTGTCGGTATAAATCCCACCATTGTTTGCCACTTTCACTCCAGCGGCGTTATCCGCTTTTACCAGCGCCATGGTCTCGCCGAGCGGCTGAGTCGCGGCGATACCGTATGGATGCACCACCAACCCGCCCATCGCGCCTGCTGAAAGCTGGCGGCTATCACGAGAATAGCTGTAGCCAAGCTGATACTCTCCATGGCGCCCTTTATAGTTGACGGAAGCGCTGCCCATCGTATCGGAGCCTTTGCTGTTATAGCCCTGCTGCACGTTCCAGCTCAGGTTTTTATCTTCCAATGCAGAGCCGGATAATCCCATCTGCGAAACGCTATCACCTTTCTTATTGCTGCTAGCAGAGAGCGTCATCCAACTGTCCGACAAGAAACGTGACAGCGGGATCTGCATCGTAAAAGCGACAATATGATCGTTGTCATTGCGCCATGGCCCCTTCGAATAGCTATAGTTCAGGCCATAATTGATATTGTTAACGCTGGTGTTGTATCCCACATTCACACTGCGCTCGCTATCACCTCCCCAGTAATCCTGCTGCCAGGCGGAAAGATTTACGTTACCCCAGTCACCGAGCCTTTGATTCAGCGTGACCTGAGCTTTACTGCGTTTATTACGTTGATAGCGCCAGTTGTCATCAAGCCGCGTTTCATCACTTACCATGCGGAACGGATTCACATCGCCGTTTGCTTCCTGAAAGTCACGAAAGCCCGATGAGGAGTAGCGGTAGCCCATCAAACTCAGAGAGGTTCCAGTTGTCGCAAAATCCTTGGCATACTGCGCGCGTAACGAAACCCCCTCCTGGGTCTTCTCGGGTAATTGCGAATGGGCAAATGTGGTATCAAAAGAGAGCGAACCAAGGTCGCCAAATCCTTTCCCCATTCCTAATGCGCCAGCCCAATAATCTGCTGAAGTCAGTATTCCGCCGTAAACCGTGGTATCCCAGGGTAAACCATAGCTCAGAGTCGTTTGCAAAAACGTTGGTTCCTTATCCTGATCATTTGCCGCCCGATACTGCCCCACAGCCAGCGCATATTTAAACTGGCCTTCCCGCTGCATTACCGGTACCGCGGAAAAGGGCTGGATAAACTGATGTACCGAGCCATCCGCTTCACGTACCGCCACGTCAAGATCGCCGCTGGCGGCAGTGGGGTATAGGTCGTCAATCACAAAAGGGCCTGGCGGAACATACGACTGCCAGATAATGTTGCCACCCTGACGTATGGTTACCTGGGCGTTACTTTGTGCGATACCGCGCACCACGGGAGCAAACCCGCGTACGCTTTCTGGCAGCATTGAGTCATCCGAATAGAGCTGAACACCACGAAAATTTACGCTGTCGAAGACCCCGGACTGGGTATACCCATCACCCGCGCTAAACTGGCTCTTCAGCGTTTTTATATCCCGCTCAAGGGAGGTAGCAATGGTGTTCCAGCGACTCATTCCGTTGTTGTTGTTATAGGCTGAATAATTACGCAGCCGCCAGGGTCCGACATTAATGCCACTACGCAGGTTTAAATAACTATCGTTTTGCGATTCAGTGCCGCCATGGTTATTGGCGGCGGAAAAGTTATAGTTCAAAAACAGCATATTTAGTCCATCGTCCCACTGAGCCGGTGATACCGAACCCTGAGGATCCCGTCGCAGATACTCCTGGGGAACGGAGAGCTCAAGCCGCATTCCATTAAACTGAAAATGAAGCTGACTACCGGGCAGTAGGTTGCTGATATTTTCAACCGTCGCTGATTCATCCAACGCCATCCAGTTGGGCTGCGCATTTGGCTTCACGCCCCATTGCGTAAAATCTGCACGGGTCAGCACTGGCATTAAATCGCTTTCATGACTGACAAATACGATGTCGCGCGAGTCGACGTAATTTCCGTTGAGATAAACATCGACATGATACACGCCGGGCATCTGCCCGTCGGCTTTGCTAAAACGGGAGATATCAACATCACGAGGAAGATTTCCGCGAGTTTCAATAAAATCCGGGGCAAAATAATCCTCAGCCAGTAGCGCTGGGACATAAATGCATAAATAAATAAGCGCAGCTAACTGAGTTAATTTTGCACAACCTGACATCGTATTAAACTGGAGCATGAATAATTAACCTAAATTTTAAATTTATGTTGAGCCGTAACGCCTCCAAAGTCATTTATCGCACGCCACGATACTTCACCACTCGCTACTGTTGTCTGAGGTAGCGATAGCGTCTGGAATGGTAAAACCATTGGAGGTTTTGCTAATTCTTTACCATTAACTTTTACATCATAAAGCGACACGCTATAAGGAGTCGGATTATGCACACTGAGTTTTCCACCCGCGGCGGAAAAGGTTAATTGCTGATAAGCTAATGAAGGGTCGCCTTTTAATCCTGCCGGGCGATAAAAAAGTTTCATTTTACTTTTTACAGCAATCAACAACTCATTCTTCGCCTCCGCCGACGAAGAAGGTATTGATTTAATATTCAACCAATACACGCTTTCGCGGTCTTGAGGTACAGCGTTACCGGCTAACATCACACGTACAGAATTCTGCGCATATGGATTTAATTTAAATAGCGGTGGCGTAGTGACAAAAAGGCTATCACCATCATCACTGTTCTCATTTTTACTGACCCATGACTGAATTAAATAGGGTGTATTATCTGGGTTACTTACGCTGATCGCCGCTTGATGACCAGTGCCATTATAAATTAATCGGGTGCCACCAATTTCCACACCACTGATGGCGCTTGTTGAGATAAGTAACAAACTCACAGCGATTTTTTTTAATACTTTCCGAAACATGAAGAGATCCTGAGAGACTAAATCAGGGCCACAAAGGGCCCTGCGGTTACTGATAAGTTACGGTAAATGACGTTGAGGAATTTGCTGTTCCTGCACCAACTGCGCCCGTCGCCATATATTTAGCGAAGTAGGTCAGGGTATTATTCACATCTTCCAGCAAAGTCATGCTTGCCGAGGTGGAGCCTACTGGAATAAGCGTCGTGCTATCCTGCTCATAAAGGGCCACGCCAACATTCGATGCAGTTTGCCCGTTGCTAAGAGCCAGAATAGAAGGATTCGCGGCACTGGTGGTACCATCGAAACGAATGCTGGCGCTGGAAACGCTGGCAGGGCAGGATTTCAGCACAATGTTAAAGCGCTTCGCCGCCGCCGTAGCACCATTACCACCGGTAAATGCCGTGGTAGAGATAGTGCCGAGATCAACAGGTTGAGAAATAGCGGAAGTATCAACTACGCAGGCTGTCCCCGTAATGTTTCCGGTAAAATTGATAACTCCGTCAGCGGCATTTGCAGCCTGAAATACGGACAGAGACATAAGTGCAGAAATCAGTGCAATCTTTTTCATATATAAGTTCCAGATAATTAATTAAATTTTTGAAAATAAATAAGCAATCCTAAAAAATCTTTGTAGCTTTCACCTCCATAAATTTTTAACGAGTGACAACACTCAGTTATATTCGCAAGTGCTTAACTTATAGGATTCGCTGCGCACAATATTTTGATACAGCGAAACGCGATTGTTCTGCTGAAGCTTAAATATCAGACTGCGCCGATGGGTATAAAACGTTTTCATCGTCATCCCTAGCTCAATACCAATTTCTTTAGCATCCAGGCCTTTCTGCATACAAGAGAGCACTTCTTTCTCACGACGAGAAAGTGAATATTTCACTCTATAGTTATATCTTGAATTCTTAACCAGTAAACATGAGGGGATCTCATTCAATCGACATTTTTTATCAATAAAAATGAAATCCGGCAGATGCATTAATGCATAATAGTCAAGATCATTGGTAATAAACGCAATAACTTTTCTGCCGGGAAATATGTGCTTTCGCACCTCTGACAGGTTTATCGTTTCAATATCTATAATATAGTAATTTTCATCAATCAACTCCGGCGTTAACAACGCACAGATGCCGACGATAAAAAAGTAATCATCAGAAAAAATGGCGTCTGACAAATCCATAAAACTTACCTTTCCGACATAATCCTCTTTGTTATTTAGCGTCTGTAATCCCTTTCATGTTTCGATGTAAAATTTACAGAAAATATTTTTTTATGACAGCATAAAAGTAATGGTTTTCACTTATTAAGTTAAAAACGATCGTTTCTACTATCTTTTCATCTTTCATGGATTATTAATCCATAAAGAGCGCCAATGGCCAAACCAAAAATCCAACAATAAATAAAAATATGGAATTTAAAACTAGCACAATGCATAGGTGCAACTTAATGATCTATTAGTCTTTGATAGCCAGAACCTGTAATAACCATGATTTTAGATTTTTCTTAGACAATATTCCCTTAACAGTTAACGAAATATATTGCGTCGGAACAGGGCTAATTTTACCTGGTTAACCGCAGGGTAACATCAGCGAACGCTGATAATTCTGTCAGGAAGGGCCTACAGATGTAGGACAAGAGATTATGACTGGAAACATTCGATGGACTGTTCCAGCTTATTAAGCGAACTTTCTATTTGGTCCAAAACGTTGATAAGTTCTGTCGTCGAAATAGCATCGGGCAGCCGGTCTTCAAGCCGTTGGGCAATATTGACCAATTCATTAGCCCCCAGAAGCTGGGCAGTACCGTTGAGGCGATGAATATGATGTTTCACAGATGGATAGTTCTCCTCGCGAGCGGCCACTCGGGCGGCCTCCAGATCGCGTCGATTTTCCCGCTGCGCATCGCGCAGAGCCGTGAGCATCAGCGACCGATTGCCTTGCGCCAGCACCGCCAGCCGCTTCTCATCAAACGCAGCCCGGCTCGTCTCGCTCACTTCGGCTAACAGTCGAGAAATTTGCGCAAGCGTAATCGGTTTAAAAAGACATCCCGTCATTCCCGCCGCAAGACAGCGTTCACGTTCATGCTGCTGTGCCGACGCAGTCAGTCCCCAGATAGGCAGCTTGCTATCAAATCCTCGCACCTGCCGGGTCAAGGTGATTCCATCCATCACCGGCATATTGAGATCGGTAATAACCAGGTCGTAATGGTCCTGCTGGAGATAGCGTAACGCCTCTTCACCATTTCCGGCTTCATCGGCAGCAATACCCAGGTTGGCGAGCTGGCGTTTGAGTAGAAGACGGCTGGAGGGGTGATCGTCAGCGATTAATACTCGCAGCGCTCTGTCAATGACCGACGATGAAGGCTCGGTTGCAACGGATTCAGGAATGGCATCATATGACGTTTGCACTGGCAGGCTTAGCACCACGCGGGTCCCCCGATTAAGCTCACTGTGCAGATCAATTGTCCCTCCCATTTGCTGCATCAGCGCTCTCGAAATCGCCAGCCCCAGGCCAGAACCACGATGAAGTTCCCCCACATTCCCCTGGCTGAAGGGCATAAACAGGGACTTTTGTTCTTCGCTTCCGATCCCTGGCCCTGTGTCACTCACCGAGATCGTCAGCGTGCGATCGCGCTTTCTCGCCGACACCTGAACGCGCCCATCACGGGTGAACTTCACCGCATTACCAATCACGTTGGTCAGCACCTGTCCCAACAACTGAGGATCAAGCTGCATGGCTTCTTTGGGTTCCAGATGCGATTCGTAGCACAGCGCTATTCCCTTTTGCGCGGCAAGTGCAGTAAAGAGCAATATTTTTTCTCTTATCAGGGCATCCGTATGCACCCACTTCACAACCACCTCTTGTAACCCAGACTCTATCTTTTCGAGGTCAAGAATCTCACCAATCAGTTTTAGCAATGAGCGTGAAGCCATCGCGGCATGCTCGACCGACGCTTTATCGGCAGGCGTGAGGTGGGTAGTAGACTGCTGCAGAAGTTCCAGAAATCCGACAATCGCACTAACCGGCGTGCGGATCTCGTGGCTCATGTAAGAAAGGAATTCACGCTTCTCTTCATTTGCCTTCTGGGCTTTGTTTTTTTCAATCTCGAGTAAACGCTGGGATGCCTTTCTTCTGCGAACTTGCAGTGCCAGGTAGGCCACCCAGAGTAAAGCACTTACCACCAGCAAAGCTGCGAGAGCAGCCACCAGATAGAAAGGCCGGTTATATAGCTCCCAGGTATCTATTCGGACGTCCGGCAGGCGTATCCACTTACTGACAATCTGCAAAACTTCTTTCTGCGGAATATCATCAAGCGCTTTATCAAGAATCTGCCTTAATTCAGGCTCAGAACGAGGAACACCAAAACTGATTGCCGCTGGCTGTGCTTCCGCTAGCGGAAGCCACGCTAGCTGGTCAGGATAATAGTGCTCGCTAAGGTAGCGAGCGGTCAGTTGATTGGAAATCGCGGCATCAACCTTCCCTGTTGCAACAAGATTTAAGGCTACGCTGGAGTTCTCGACTTCCTCCCAGTGGATATTCGGATGACGGGTTTTCATTTTCATCAGTAGAGTGTGATCGGCGCTGATTGCCACCCGGGTCCCCGGCTGAAGCGCGGTTTCCTGTGCATCCTCCTTTCTGACCACGATGACAAACTGGGTGGTAATAAAAGGATGGGTAAAGGAGAGATCGTTTTCGCGGCTCAAATCATAGGTAGCAGCCTGTACAATATGCCAGTTGCCCTTTTTCATCTCAGAAATCATATCTTCATTCGATTTGACGACAACCGTTTCAAACTGCATTCCCGTTTGCAGACCGATCAGATTAAGAATATCCCCTATCACCCCACGTATTTCCTGATTACTATCGGCCATGGTATACGGCGCAAACCATGGATTAATAATCACCCGCAGCGTCTTGTGACTCTTTAACCACTGCTTTTCACGCGAGGTGAGATTGAGCGGTTCAAGTAGAAAAGAGAGATTGCCTTTATCAATCGTCGACTGCGCAATTTGCCCGTGGAGATTTTCATCTATCGCGCTGATGGTGCTGTTAATAATCTTCCGCAAACGCGCCTGCGCTGGTAAAAATAAAAAGTGGCTCGTTTTCTGCGGCGAAGACCAGAATTTAACTGTACTCAACGCCAGGCTGAACTCCTGCGACAGCCAGGTACTGGTGGTCAGCGAGTCCCCCATAAACCACGCATTTTGCCCGTAGGCAACAGAGCTCAGCGCTTCCTGATAATTGGCGTAATTGGCAATCTCGGCATTCGGAAACGCCTGATGAATAAAATCAGCATCAGGGTAACCTTCAACAACCGCCACGCGCGTACTCTGCGGGCTGTGTAAGGGGGCCATGACGTTTGCCAGAGAAGTCACCAGCCCCGGCCAGGAATGGACCAGTGAAGCAGAAAGCTGGATCCCCTCTTCCACAGAGGGCCGGGTATCAAGGCCGGTCAGCACCGTATCAATTTCACCCGCCCTAAGTGCGCGAATCGCATCGGCGCGATTTTGATACCCCAGCACGGTAATGCGGATATTCAGCGAGTAGTGGATTAGCGTCAAATAATCCGCATTCATTCCCCGGTAGCGTCCGGTAAGCGTGGTTTGCACCAGCGGAGGCTGTCCCGGTAGATAAACCCCCACGCGTAGCGCTCTTTTCTGCTGCAGCCACCGCCTGTCATCCTCGCTCAAATAAACCGGAACCGGCGTGATGTAGCTGTAGCCAGACAGCTCCAGTTCAACCGGAGACTCGCCCTGCGCATGAACGCCATGAGCGCTAACTATCCAGATAATAAGGAGTATTGCGCGCCACGCTTTCATCGTCAGGTCAGCTTATTTTGATGGGCAAAGGAGAGGAGTTCGACCAACGATTTACAGCCTAACTTTTCCATCAGCCGCGTTTTATAAGTACTCACCGTTTTAGCGCTAATAAACATGGCTGCGCCAATCTGCGAATTGTCTAAGCCGCTTAGCATATAACTCATCACCTTCATTTCCTGCGCCGAGAGTGATTCCAGACGTTGGCTATCCGTTAGCGCAACCGTCGGTTCTTCGAGGAAAAAAGGAAAATAGCTATAACCATTATGCGCTGCATTAATCGCCGCCAGAATATTATCCATATCCTGTCTTTTACTAATAAAAGCGTTCGCCGCCGCCTGAGCGCAGCGTTTACTGTAATAACGATCGTTTTTTGCTGACACCACAATTAATATCCCGGTAAAACCCTGTGCTCTGAGTTTTTCCACCAGCTCAACGCCATTAATACCGGGGATTTCAACGTCCACAACGACAATATCCACCACCGTTTTTGCCAACGCCTTTAGGGCCGCTGCCCCGTCTTCATACTCGTTGATAATGGTAATGCGCTGCTTTTCCAGCACGCTACGAATGGCCATGCGCGCCAGGGGATGGTCATCCACAATGATTGCACTACAAGATAGACACTCGCTCATATGCCCACCCGAAAGAATTTCTTCTTAAGAAACACCCTATTTACGATAATAGCCTGGCGGCACCACCGGACTGATTTATAAATGAATATTTGTTGTTCCCACGCACGTTATTCACGCAATTTTGTGCCTCTACTAATCTAAGCTACTCATTACCTTAGACACTGTTACCGCCTTCACACCCCGGAAGGTTACATGTTACTTTCCGCGTCATTTGTTTTTAAAACAATAAGATAAATAGATTCACGCCCCCTGCTCCTGCTAATTTTATGCCTGAAACGCACCCTGTGCGCAGTTCTAAAAGAGAGATAAACATGAAACGAGCTGTGAACGCCCTACAAAACTTTGGAAAATCACTGTATGGACCGGTACTTATCTTGCCGATAGTGGGTCTGTTTATCGCTTTTGGCAACGTGCTCGGTAACGGTAACCTTGCTGAATACCTGCCTTTCCTCGGCCATCCTTTCATACAGAATATCGGCCAGCTAATCGCCAAATCTGCGGTATCGGTACTGGTGAATCTGGCGCTAATCTTCGCCGTGGGTATTCCTGTTGGCCTGGCCACGCGCGATAAAGGCTACGCGGCGCTCATCGGCCTCGTGACATTTATCGTCTTTATCAACGCGATGAACATCACGCTTCAGCTACAGGATAAGCTCGCGGCACCCGAGCAAATGAAAGCGGCGGGTCAGAGCATGGTTCTGGGCGTTCAGGTACTCGAGATGGGGGTCTTCGCCGGGATCCTTACCGGTGCGCTTTCAGGCTATCTCTACAATAAATACTCCCCCGTGCAGTTCTCCGGGGCTATGGCAATCTACTCTGGCCACTGCTTCGTTGCCATCATCATGCTGCCGGTCTCAATGCTGCTTGGCGTGCTGATGAGCGAAGTGTGGCCGTTCGTTCAGCACGGTATCAGCGCGATGGCCCTGGCGATTAAAGGCTCCGGCCCCTTCGGTGTAGCGATTTACGGGTTTCTTGAGCGTATTTTGGTGCCGACAGGACTGCATCATCTGGTCTATACCCCCTTCCTTTATACCGAACTGGGCGGAACACAGGAGGTATGCGGCACGGTTTATCAGGGCGCACGTAATATTTACTTCGCCGAAATGGCCTGCCCGCAGGTCAAACAGCTCAGCAGCACGGTGGTCTGGGATGCTCGCGGCATCAGCAAAATGTTCGGCCTGCCTGCCGCCGCGCTGGCGATGTACCTGACCGCAAAGCCAGAGCGTAAAGCCGCAGCAAAAGCAATACTTATCCCGGCAGCGTTGACCTCCCTGCTGGTCGGCGTGACCGAGCCTATTGAGTTTTCTTTCCTGTTCGTTGCCCCGCTGCTGTTTGTTGCCCATGCCGTGCTGACCGGCCTCGGCATGATGCTCTTTTCGCTGTTTGGCGTTCATGCGATCGGCGCGAATGGCATTATCGATTTCATTCTTTATAACCTCCCGCTGGGCACCGAGAAGTCAAACTGGCCGATGTATATCGGCGTCGGTCTCATTATGTTCGCGCTCTATTTTGTCGTATTCCGCTTCCTGATCCTTCAATTCAATATGAAGACGCCGGGCCGTGAGGATGATCAACAGGAGACGCGGCTGTATAGCAAACAAGAGTATCAGGCCAAAGGAAAAAACGACGGACTGGGCGAAACAATTATCGCTGGTCTTGGCGGGCGTCAAAATATTGACGTCGTTGATAACTGCTACACCCGTTTACGCGTCACCGTGAAAGATGTCGACATCATTGATGAACCCGCGCTCAAGGCAACAGGCGCGAAAGGCATCATCAAGCAAGGTAATAACGTCCAGGTGGTCTACGGACTGCACGTCAAGAAAATGCGAGAAGCCGTTGAGATGTTTCTCTGAAGGAGATAATCATGTTTAAACCCCCGTTCATTTTGACCATTGCCGGAGGCGGCAGTACCTATACTCCAGGCATCGTAAAAAGCCTGATGGTGCGGCTGAGCGAGTTTCCGCTGGCGGAAATCCGCCTCTATGATATTGATGAAAAGCGGCAAAATACCATCGCGCCGGTTGTTGAGAAAGTGATACGAGACCATAGCGCAACCATCCGCTTTAGCGTGACAACCGATCCCGAGGCCGCCTTCAGCGGCGCACATTTCATCTTCGCTCAAATGCGCGTGGGCCAGTATAAAATGCGCGAGCAGGATGAAAAAATCCCGCTGCGTCACGGCGTTGTCGGCCAGGAAACCTGCGGGCCGGGCGGGTTAGCTTACGGTTTACGTACTATCCTGCCGATGGTTGAGCTGATTGATTTTGTGACCCGCTATGCGCATGAAAAAGCCTGGATTGTTAACTACTCCAATCCGGCGGCCATCGTAGCCGAAGGCGTACGCCGACTGCGACCGAATGCGCGAGTGCTCAACATCTGCGATATGCCGGTCGCGGCGATGCGAAATATGGGCGCGATCCTTGGCGTCGATCGCCATAAGCTAGAGGTCGATTACTTCGGTCTGAACCATTTTGGTTGGTTTACCCGCGTTCTGGTCGATGGCGAAGATAAACTGCCGGAGCTACGTCGCCATATCGCCAAATTCGGTTTATTAACTGAAGATGCCGCGAAAACTGACCCTCAGCACTCCGACCCGTCGTGGGTGAAAACATGGCGAAATATCCAGCCAATTATGGATAATTTCCCAGACTATTTGCCAAACCCCTATTTACAGTACTACCTGATGCCAAACCAGATTGTCGAACATCAGGATCCTGACTACACCCGTGCGAATGAAGTAATGAACGGCCGGGAGAAAAAACTGTTTGCCGCCGCCGAAGAGTATCAGCGCACCGGTATCCTGTCGGATGCGTTTCATGTCGGAGTACACGGCGAATTCATCGTTGACGTTGCCCGCTCCCTGGCGTTCAACCTGCATCAACGACATCTGGTGATGGTCGAAAACCGGGGCGCAATAAGCAACCTGCCCTACGATGCGGTAGTTGAGATCCCTGCCTACATCACCTCAGAAGGTCCGGAACCTATCCGTGTGGGCCAGGTGCCGCTATTCCATCAAACCTTACTTCAGCAGCAGTTGGCATCAGAACAGCTGCTGGTGGAAGCGACAATTGAAGGCAGCTACGAAAAAGCGCTGCAAGCCTTTACGCTCAATCGCACCGTCCCGACAATGGCGCATGCGAAAGCAATCCTTGACGAGATGATCGACGCCAACCGCGAGTATTGGCCCGCCCTGCATAGAGCCTGGCGCGAGGGTGAAGCGATATAAAAACGGCTTTTAACGCGGCTCAGTCCTGAGCCGCTTGTCGGCAGCGCAAAAAAAAACGACAATCTCTGCACAGGCTAACGTCACCCCCGCGTTTATGAAGGGCAGTTAACGCTATTTCGAAAGCCGGGTCTCGGGTAACCCTTTAATCTCCAGAGGTGATCTTGCTTTTCATCCCCACCATTCAGGTTGTGAAATGAGTAACCGGCTGGCGACGCTTTTAACGCGCGGTAACGCCCTGACCCGCGCGGAATATCGGGTGTTGTCGTACCTTACTGAACATCCCCTGCTGATCGGCAATATCACCGTTCGCCAGTTGGCAAAGGCCACTTTCGTCTCTACCGCTACCATTATGCGTTTGTGTCAGAAACTGGGTTTTAGCGGCTACAGCGAATTTATCTGGCACTGCAAGCAGTTGCTCTCTGAAACGCCTCACATTGCTCCTCAAACACAAATCGCCGCGGATTTGCCCGGTCTTTTCAACCAATTTATCGCTAACTATCAGCAAACTTTTCACTGGGTCACCGCGGACAAACGTGATGGCTTTTGCTCGCTGCTGCGCGAAAAGGAGAGTTTTTTTCTCTATGGCGCCGGATTTTCTTATCTTTTTGCGGAATATCTGACAAAGAAGCTTCAGGTGTTGGGCAAAACGGCGTTTATCTCCGGACCCGGCGATAGCCGCAATATTTTCTTAAGCAATGCCGCACGGTATCAGGTGTTTATCGCGGTGTCGCGCAGTGGTGAAACAGAACAGGTACTTGATAAAGCGCGGATAGCAAAAAATATCGGCATGACGGTGGTCGCGTTTACCCGCGCATCAGCCAATACCCTTGCCGGCATCGCCGATCTGCACTTTGCGCTGTATGACGAAGCGGTACATTTTGCTGCGGAGGCCTCAGGCGTCACCTCCTTTGAGTCAAATCTGGTCCTGCTGATGGATTTACTGCTGCTGGAAGCGACCGGTTAAAACGCCGGTTCCAAAATAACTCTTCCCCAGGCCAAAGTGCCGCGCCCTGGATTGATTTTTAACGGTCAAACGGGTACGTTGCCTCATAAATCCAGGGAGATGGTTGTAAATCATGCCAATTATTCAATCTGTTGAACGCGCGTTACAGATCCTGAATCTGTTCAATGAACAGACGACAGAGCTAAAAATTACCGACATCAGCAAACAAATGGGGTTGAGTAAAAGCACCCTTCACTCTCTGCTCAAAACGCTACAGCTGCATGGATATATCGATCAAAACCCTGAAAACGGTAAATATCGGCTTGGCATGAAGCTGGTTGAACGGGGTTACTTTGTCGTGGGTACCATGGATATTCGCCAGAAAGCGAAAGGCTGGCTGACTGAGCTCTCTTCACGCACCGGCCAGACCACTCACCTCGGCATCCTTGATGGACGCGAGGGTGTCTATATTGAAAAAATCGAAGGCAAGCTAGCTGCCATCGCTTACTCCCGTATTGGCCGTCGCCTGCCAGTCCACGCAACGGCAATAGGCAAAGTTCTGGTGGCATGGCTTAGCAAAGAGGAACTGGAGACGCTGCTGATCGATTATTGCTTCACCGCCTACACTCCCGCCACCATTACCTCCGCAGAAGCCCTACGGAAAACGCTGGCACTGACCCGCGAGCAAGGTTACGCGTTTGATAACGAAGAAAATGAACAGGGCGTCCGCTGCGTGGCAGTCCCTATCTGGAACCATGAATCGCGCGTCATTGCGGCATTAAGCCTCTCAACGCTGACCTCGCGGGTGAACGATGAAGAGCTGGCGAGTTTTCGCCAGCAGCTTCAGGAAGCCGGGCTCCAGCTTTCGCGCGCGCTGGGTTACCCGGGCTAAATGCCTACTTTACCGTCGGCTGGTAGGTAAAATAGTCGAAATCAGCGTAGCAACCATCACCGCTGATATCTTCGCAATGCAGGCCCACAAAGGCGCCGGTAAAGAAACCACGTCCGCCGACATAATCATCCGAAAGTTTCCACGCCTCATAGGTTACCGGTACCGTATGCCACTGCTTGCCATCAAAAGAATAGGCATAGCGATATACCAGCTTGTCCACATCGACCCGTAACCAGATACTTTCTACGTGTTCCGGTACCACAATGGGATCGTCATGCAGCGGCCAAGAAGGAACATTATGGTCGAGCTGTAAAACCTTCAGCGTTCTGCCTCTCCCCTCTTCAAAATCCACAAAGCAATAGCTCCAGTTTTTACTGTTGTAGTAGCACGTCAGCCCTGCGCTCTGCTGAAAGTGAACGGGCGAAAACTGCATCCGCGTTTCGGCGCGGAATGTGAAGTGCTGCCAGCGGCGAGCAACCGTAGCCTGCGTAAAAGTTGAATTCAAAGAGTCATGCCCATAAAGACGTAAAAAACCGGGACGCGCGCTCAGAGAGCCTAACGTCTCGTCAAAGGGAATACGTAAGGTTTGCCACTCAGGATCCAGCGCACCATGCGTAAAGTCATCGCGCCAGTCGCCATTGTTCACGGTCGCACATTCCGTCATTTTCGGCCCGGGAACCGTTAATGGCGCGTGTTTACCGCCTTCGACATACGGCCAGCCGTCACGCCAGCCGACGCGAGCGATGCCCGTTTCGCGTCCCAGCGGGCAATATCCACGTCCGCCAGAAGCAAGAAGCGGCACGCCGGGTAAGCGCAAAGGGCGGCTGGTCAGCCAGGCCATATACCATTCGCCGGTATGCGTTTCCAGCATCGAACCATGACCGCTTTTTTGCAGCGGGTTTTCCGGTGTATGCCAGCTGGTCATCATCGTCACTTCTGGGTGAAGTTCATATGGGCCGTCAATCTGCCTGGACCGCAGGATAACCACCGCATGTTCGTAGCTGGTGCCCCCTTCCGCCACCATCAAATAGTACCAACCGTCTTTATAGTAGAGGTGAGCGCCTTCGGTATAACCCAGCGCGGTCCCGGTAAACAATGTTTTGCGCTGTTTTGCAAGCTCCCCGGTCGCCGGAAAATACTCTTGCAGCACAATAGTATTGTGCGGATTACTGTGATGACGCGGCCCCCATGGACGATAGATATAGTATTTACGCCCATCGCGGTCGTGAAACAGTGAAGGATCAAAGCCGCCGTTACCCATCGAGATAGGTTCGCTCCACGGCCCCTCAATCGAAGGTGCCGTAACCAGATAGTTTCGGCCATTCTTCCACGGTGAATCAACGATTTTCACATCGGTATACAGCAGCCAGAACATTCCGTCGCTATAGCTCAGACAGGGCGCCCAAATACCGCCCGAATCTGGATTTCCTTTCATATCCAGCATCGATACGCGATTGAGCGGAGTGCTCACCAGCGTCCAGTTTTTTAAATCGCGCGAGTGGTAGATACGTACGCCCGGAAACCACTCAAACGTTGAGGTGGCGATGTAATAATCCTCACCCTGGCGGCAGATCGAAGGGTCCGGATTGAAACCTGTCAGAATCGGGTTGGTGATAGTGTACATGGTAACCTCCTGTTAATGGGATATAGCTGTGGCGGCGGCAGGGAGTTCCTCACTCTGCGTGGCCCGCCTTTTAGTAAGCTGCTGGCTTATCGCCTCCACTCGCGCATCGGACAGCTTGTAGAGCGACAACATGATGAACATGCCAACGTAGAGAACCACAGGCACAACGCAGAAAAGAATTTTTATCGTGCTCAGTACCTCATCCGGCTGCACGCTGTTACTGGCGGAATAGTTAACGAACGCCAGGATCCAGCCAACGACCGCTCCGCCGATAGCCAGACCAATTTTCAGGCTGAAGAGATAGGTTGAGAACACCAGTCCGTCCAGACGACGACCACTGCGGCTCTCTTCATAATCGACAACATCAGAAGCCATCAGCCATTGCAGCGGTGTGGTGGTGTTAAACACGAATAAGAACAGAATGTTGAGAGCAAAAATAAGTGCAATATGCTGGGCTGGTGTCACAAAAATCAGCAGGCTGATCAGCGAATAAGCCACGATGATCCACTTGAACGACTTAACACGATCGAAGCGGCCTAAAAGACGTGAAGAGCATAGCGAGCCAAACATGGTGGCAAGGCTACCGTAGAGTAAAAACTGCGTCGCCAGCTCCGGGTGATCCATCACGTACTTAACGAAGTACAGCGTTGCTCCGCCGCGTACCACATTTGAGCAGGTTGCCATCATTTTAAATACGCACATGATTCGCCACTGCCCGTTACCCAACAGCAGCTTCAGGTCCTTCGCCACCGAAGCTCCCGGCTGGACCGCAAAGGTATAGCGCTCCTTTGTGGTGCAGAAACACACAAACAACAGCACCACTCCGCTCAGGCCCAGTACACACATGGCGCCAAAATAGCCTGTCTGCTCATTCCCCTGGCCAATAATGCCCACTAACGGTAAAGCAATACCGCTTATCGCCAGCGATCCCGCCGCGGCGAGGAAAAAACGCCAGGATTGTAGAGCATGGCGCTCTTTCGGATCGGCGGTAATCACCCCAGGCATTGCGCAGTAAGGTACGTTAACGAAGGTATAGACCAGAGTGAGCAGGATGTAGGTTACGCAGGCGTATATAATTTTGCCATTTGCTGAAAAATCAGGCGTATAGAACGTTAACATACAGACAATACCGAACGGGATAGCTCCCCAGAGCAGGAACGGGCGGAACTGACCATAGCGGGTGCGGGTACGATCCACCAGCAGACCCATTAGCGGGTCGGTTACCGCATCAAGCACCCGGGAGACCAGAAACAGCGTTCCCATAATACCTGCTGACAAACCAAATACGTCGGTATAGAAATAGGCCAGCAGGAACATCGTCGCCTGCCAGACAAAGCCACAGGCGGTATCACCCAACCCGTAGCCGATTTTATCCTTCATCGTTAATTGCATTTTTGAATCCCCCAACGCCAGTAGATGATACAAAGCAAACGAGGGACCTGGATGAGCGCTAGCGCATCAGGAATACACCCTTATATCGTGTGCCAATATAACATTTGATATATATAGATATTACTGATTAGTATATTTTCGAGGCAATAGTCATATCTTATTTATGAATTATGATATTTTGCTTTTGTGATGAGCATCTTTATAGGAATAAGTGAAAAGAATAATAAATAACGGGCAAGGAAAATCCGTCCGCGAAATAAATCCCGCAGACGGATAATTATGATTCAGCTACAGTCCGAGCGCTTTTTTACCGGCGTTAATGACGTCGATAATTTTATCGGTATCGTAAATACAACCTCGCCAGGTTCCACCGCTAACAGACTGTAACGCCGCCCACAGGCGGGTATCATCAGGTAAAAACGCATGGGCACGCAGTTCAGGATGCGCGGAGCGCATCGCCAGTTCATACGCCCCCTCCTCGGGCGTCAGCGGCCGTTCGGTCGTGCCTATAAAATTAACGCTTCCGGTTAATTTATTACGATCGACGATAATTTCAATAATATCGTTATCACGTAATTTACCAATAGGCCCTCCAGCTAGCGCTTCCGGTGCAACATGGCCAAAACAAGCTCCGGTTGAGACGCCGGAAAAGCGTGCATCAGTAATTAACGAAACTGTTTTTCCCCAGGAAATATGCTTTAACGCCGAGGTCAATTGATAGGTTTCTTCCATGCCGGTGCCCGAAGGACCTCCGCCAATCACCACCATAATATCGCCCTGCTCAATCTCCCCCTTCTTGATGGCGCCGATGGCCCGCGCTTCTGAGACAAATACCCGCGCTCTCCCCGTATGGCGATAAATGCCATCGCTATCTACAACCGACGCGTCAATAGCCGTTGCCTTAATTACCGAGCCTTCAGGAGCAATATTTCCGACCGGGAAACACACCGTTGATGTTAATCCACGGGACTTCGCCAGATCAGGAGGAAGAATAACATCATCCGGATCTACCCCATCCCGATCCCGCAAACACTGACGGAACTTCTCTCGCCGTTCCGAAGATTGCCACCAGTCCAGGTTTTCCCCAACCGTCTGGCCCGTCACCGTCATAGCGTCTTCATGCAACAGACCAAGTTGGCGTAAATGCAGCATCACCTCAGGTACGCCGCCGGCAAGGAAAGCGCGTACCGTCGGGTGATAATCGGGACCATTTGGCAGTACGCTTACCAGACGCGGCACCTTGCGGTTAATGCGCGTCCAGTGTTCAACATCAGGAATCGTGCATCCTGCCGCATAGGCGATCGCCGGTATATGCAGCAACAGGTTCGTTGAGCCGCCAAACGCAGCATGAATAACCATCGCATTTTCAATCGCTTTATCGGTCAAAATGTCTCGGGTGGTAATCCCCCGATGATCAAGATCGATCACGGCTCTCGCCGACTGACGGGCGATCTCCAGCCAGACATCTTGCCCGGATGGCGCCAGGGCCGAATGCGGCAGAGCCAGCCCCAGCGCTTCCGCCACCACCTGCGACGTTCCGGCAGTTCCCAGAAACTGGCACCCACCTCCCGGCGAAGCGCAGGCGCGGCAGCCCAGTTCAGATGCTTCCTGCAACGACAATTCATGATTCGCGTAACGCGCGCCTATAGTCTGTACTTTCCCGGCATCTTCGCCAACGGTCGGCGGCAGAGTTGCGCCTCCGGGTACCAGAATCGTCGGCAGGTCATGCATTGACGCCAGAGCGATCATGGTCGCGGGTAACCCCTTATCGCAGGTGGCCACGCCAATGACCGCACGACGCGTCGGTAAAGAGCGAATCAGGCGGCGAAAAACCATAGCCGCATCATTACGATAGGGTAAAGAGTCAAACATACCGTGCGTCCCCTGTGAACGATCGTCGCATGGATCGCTGACATAAGCCGCAAATGGGATACCGTCATTGCGCGTAATTTCCTTCGCCGCCGCCTGCATTTGCAGACCAATCTCCCAGTGCCCGGTATGGTACCCCAGCGCGACTGGCCGCCCGTCCCCGGCGCGGATCCCGCCTTGAGTCCCGATAATCAAGACTTCTTTACCCGTCAGTTTGTTCGCATCCCAACCCATACCCGCGTTCTGCGTCATACCGAACAGATTGCCGCTTGGCGACTCCATCAGCATTTGCGGCGTTAAAGGCAGCGCCCCCTGAGGGCCGGCAGCATGGGTGGTAACGGCGTAAAAACGCTCATTTTGCGGCGTGAAGATGTTATCAATAGCCATAGTTATCCTTGCGTGCTAGCAGAGTTGAAGTCGTTGAAGCAGGGTGGCTAACTGCGCTTTTTTCTCTGTATTAAGCGGTGCAGCGGGTGGGAGAACATAGGTTGAAATCGGCTGACCGCAAAGCGCCATAGCCTCTTTGATAACATTCACAAATGGTGTATCAAGCTGATATATCTGCGGAATTTGCAGTAAGGTCTGGTTCAGTTTTGACGCCTGCGCCAGATCCCCGTCGCGAAAAGCCTGCAATAAACCAACTGAAAGCTGAGGCGCAAAGTTGCCGCTCGCAGAAATAGCGCCATCGCCGCCCAACAGCAGGGTATTGAAGAGATGGTCATCATATCCGCTAAGTACGGAGAAGCGAGGATGCTCTGCCTTCACGAGGCTAATCATACTGCGCAAATGGGCAATAGAGTCGATGGTGTCTTTGATACCGACGATATTCGCACGTGAATCCGCCAGTTTTTTCACCAACGGCGGCGTCAGATCCTGGCCGGTCAGGGCCGGGAAGTTATACAAAATCACCGGTAACGTGACGCTATCAGCCACCTGCTGAAAATAGTGGATTAGGTTCGCTTCAGAGACTTTCCAGTAGTAGGGATTGATAACGACAATCCCATCCGCACCGTTTTGCTGCGCATGCTGGCTGAGCGCGATCGTCTCGCGAGCATTCGTTCCGCCGGTACCAATCAGCACCGGAACACGCCCATTCACATGCGCGATGGCGAAAGCGGCAATGTTTTTTCGTTCCTCTACGTTGAGCTGAGAAAACTCCCCGCCGCTGCCGAGAAAAAACAGTCCATCAACGCCCGCCACGATCAGGTTGTCAATTAGCGCCCCGGTGCCTTGTCGATCAAAATCGCCTTCAGGCGTAAAAATAGTTGAGACAGGAGGGATAATCCCCGCGAAATGGGCACTATGCTGCATATCCTTTCCCCTTAGTTTATGTTTGTTCTACATTATAGAACAGCGTTCATTAATTTAACGTTTATACTATGACGCCTTGAAGGGAAAGGTAAACGTGGTTACGCGCAAGAGTCTGGTTTTTATTATCTGGATCACAGAAAGAGTGAAAACCATCGAGTGGTTTGTATTGTCTTTGCCACCCGCGCCAGCTGAACGCTAAGGTATTGACCAAAGTACCGCTATTGTATGGAGGTATAGCTCAGATAGGGCTCGCGGCTTTCTTACACAGCGCCCGTTTGGTGCGGCTATGGAAGTAATTCGAAGGTAATTGAGATCAGCGTGTCCGGATTAATCTCATCGGGGGTGCTGCTATAGAGCGAACCGGCCTGACCATAGAGCGTAACCGTTCCGCCTTTAAAACCCGATGATAATACCTTCGCCATCAGAGGATCGGTTTGTTTATCGTACACCATCGTTGAATTCATCGTATTAAGTATCGGCGTACCATCAAGCTTTTTCTCCAGAATATTCAAGGATAAAGTCTCATTCTGCTTGTACGGAGCCTTCCCTTTTTTATCAATCACAAAATAGACGCCATTAGGCAAAACCTCATATTTCTTATTTTTGATTTTAGCCATGATTCTTTTTTCAATATCAACGTACTTAGACGATAGTTTTTCGTTAAGCATGTTGACGATGCTTTCAATTTCGTTTTCTTTCATTCTAAGTTTTTTATTATAGGCATCGTTAAACCCGGAAACCAACGCTGAAGGTGCCAGCTTAACATCATTGTCGGCCATTTTATTCACATCGGATAGCGCCTGGGTAAGGTAGAAAACGCCGAGCGCATAGGCATTTTTATGACTTTTATCCGCAAGGCTTAAATCACTTTGCTTGATGGCCAGGCTATCGAGCGTAGACTGTAATTTTTTATTTTTATCGTTTAAAGCAGCGACTGAAACATCATATTCTTTCTGCGCGGTTGCTGCGGCGGCGTTCAGCTCGGCGTTCTTTTTGGTCAGCGCATCAAGCGCGGTTTTCTGCTGCTCGTCCCTCTCCGCGTGCTGCTTGTTCAGCATGGCGATCTGCGCCGACAGCGCGCGAGTGGTCTCATCCTGCTTTTTCTGCGCCGTTTCGGCGGCGGCGGCCAGCTCGGCGTTCTTTTTGGTCAGCGCATCAAGCGCGGTTTTCTGCTGGCCTTCTCTTTCCGCACGCTGCTTGTTCAGCGCGGCAATCTGCGCCGACAGCGCGCGGGTGGTCTCATCCTGCTTTTTCAGCGCCGCTTTGGCGGCGGCGGCCAGCTCGGCGTTCTTTTTGGTCAGCGCATCAAGCTCGGTTTTCTGCTGGCCTTCTCTCTCCGCGCGCTGCTTGTTCAGCGCAGCAATCTGCGCCGACAGCGCGCGGGTAGTCTCATCCTGCTTTTTCTGTGCAGATTCGGCAGCGGCGCGCAGTTCCAGATTCTTTCCCGTCAGCGTATCGATCGTCGATTTCTGCAGGTTCTCACTCTGCTCCTTCTGCGTTTTCAGCGCGGCAATCTGCACCGATAGCGTGCGGGTGGTCTCATCCAGTTTTTTCTGCGCCGCTTCGGCGGCGGCGGCCAGTTCGGCGTTCTTTTTGCTCAGCGCATCAAGCGCGGTGGTCTGTCCGCTTTCATTCTGTGCACGCTGTGCCGTCAATGCGGCGATCTGCGCCGTCAGCGAGCGGGTGGTCTCATCCAGTTTTTTCTGCGCCGCTTCGGCAGCGGCGGCCAGCTCGGCGTTCTTTTTGCTCAGCGCGCTCACGGCGGCAGTTTCGCCGCTCTCTTTCTGTACATGCTGTTCACTCTGAGCCTTCAGCGCGGCGATCTGCGCCGACAGTTCGCGCGTCGTTTCAGCAAGCTTTTTCTCCGCCGCTTTAGCGGCAGCGCTCAGATCCGCATTCTGTTTCCGCAGAGCGTTAATCGTACTCTCTGTTTTATTCTGATAACTTTTTTTTCTGACGACGTCCTGCTTCTGCGGCGTTTTTTTATCAGGGCTATCGTTATTTTGCTTAGACGAGACCGACTCTCCGCTGGCGGCACCTGAGGCCGGCGGATTGTTTATTTCGAGTTTCGATATATTATCAAGGAAGTCTCCCGGCTCAGCACGAGCAGGAAACACAATAGTAAGGGTAAAAAGAGCAAATACAATCGCAGGACCTCGTACATTGCATATATTCAGTTTCCCCTTATCGCCCATCATCTGGCCAGCCCATCCTTGAGTTCAGCTTTTCTTGCCCGGCTTTCAAACTCTTTAATTAATTTCTGCGAAATGCTATTACACTTATCGTTTATCTTGTATTCAAAAAGCGGTGTAATCGTTGATTTTACGCTGGCGGACGTTTGGTCTGAAACAGAAGCATAAAACTTAGCGTCATTGATTAAACCATACAGCTCGTTTGAGTCCTGCTGAAACTTTTTATCGAGCTTAACTAAAGCGTCGGCATCCTGAATACACTGCTGTAAAGCAGGAACCTGCGCGGGCTGTTCATTTTGAATGACATCTTTTTTTATGAGTACGCTCTGCGGTTTTTTACCATTAGTACATCCATGTAATAAACCTACAGAAATGCACATTAATGCCAGTAAGCTATTTCTTATCATCTTCCCATCCATTAGAAAAAAAATGCGTCAAAAATATATTTGTCGATTGCAGCAGAAAAAATTTTAACAAACAACGTCAGGCGTTGGATTTAACATTAATTCAGAAAAAACACACAAAAAGGTCATTTTTTAACCAGGCTGAGAATGGGAATTATCCAGGTGCAGGACGATATTTTTATCTAAGCTTTTTCTTAACCCCATATGATTAATGGCACATTACCTTTTATATGCCTGATATTGAGCGGTCTTTTTACTACTCAAATCAGGCATAAACTGTTACTCATTCAATGCGAATCTCATTCACTCCACTTCGGTCTGGCCACCGTATTCTTCTTGAGTAGATTGCGAAACTCCTTCAGAAAGGGTTCGTTGCTGCGCCCGCGCTTGCATATCGCCGAGAAGGGAGATTGAAAGCCAAACTCATTGGGCAGCAGTACGCGCAGGCGATTCTCCTTAATCCACGGCCAGGCGTAGTGCTCGGGAAGGTAGCCGATATATTTCCCGGAGAGGATGAGCAGCAGCTGCGCATCGACGGTTTCAACGGTCGCGCTGCCCTTGCTGAACCCGCGCCGCCGCAGATCGCTGGTATTCCAGTAGCTGCGCGTCACCAGCGGACACTGGCTGATCAGCTCTTTATCGAGCTGTCGACTGAAGAACATGGGATGCAGGTCGCTACAGTAGAGCCAGTGCTGCTCGCGGTAAAGCGGTTCGCTGATGATATTATGCACCCGCGAGTTGTAGCTGCCGATGGCGAGATCGATATGGTTATTCAATACGCCGTTAAGCTGTTCCGCCGGAGTACGAATAATCAGCTTGATATGCACATTAGGAAACTTATCGCTAAAGCTGCGCAGCACCACCGGCAGCGACAGCGCGGTTTCCGTCTCGATGGAATCAAGCGTTGAGATACAAATCGTGCCGCTATGCTCGCCTTTCAGCAGCGCCGACTGGCGCTCCAGTTCATTCAGTTCGCTCAGCACGCGGATCGCCTGCTGTAAAAAATGCTGCCCTTTTTCGGTCAATGCAAAGCCGCCGCGCCCGCGCTGACACAGGCTAAAGCCAAGCTGGCCTTCCAGCTGCGACATCGCATTGCTGATCGCGGAAACGGAAATCCCCAGCTCCTGCTGGGCCCGGCCATAGCTCTCAAGACGGGCCACCGCCTCAAAAACCTGGAGTTGTCGAATGTTAAGCGTCGCGTCGTTAAGCATGGCGTCTTAGTTCACTAATAAATGAACTAAGTATTTGCGGCAGACGATTTAAAGTCCAGCACATCTTTCGCACTATCCCTGCTGTTGAGTTTTGTTTGTCAGATTCAGGAGCTGAAATGGATAACGTCTTTCATCAACCGCAGGGTGGCAACGAGATGCCGCGTTTTGGTGGCCGCGCCACGATGATGCGCCTGCCATTTATCGAAGATTTACAGGGACTTGATGCAGCGTTTGTCGGCATCCCGCTGGATATCGGAACCTCACAGCGTTCCGGAACGCGTTACGGACCGCGCTATATTCGTACCGAATCGGTAATGATTCGCCCGTATAACATGGCCACCGGCGCCGCGCCTTTTGATTCATTGTCGGTGGCAGATATCGGTGATGTACCGATCAATACCTACAACCTGCTCAAATCGGTGCAGATTATCGAGGATTACTACACCGGTTTAAATAGTTTTCCGCTTATCCCCCTGACGCTGGGAGGCGATCACACCATTACCCTGCCGATCCTGCGAGCGCTGACCAAAAAGCACGGTCCGGTTGGGCTGATTCACGTCGATGCCCACACCGATACCAACGATGAGATGTTCGGCGAAAAGATTGCCCACGGCACCACCTTCCGCCGCGCCGTCGAAGAGGGGCTGCTGGATCTTAAACGCGTCGTCCAGATTGGCCAGCGCGCGCAGGGCTACGCCGCCGGTGACTTCCAGTGGGGCGTCGATCGCGGCTTTCGTCTGGTCCAGGCCGAGCAGTGCTGGCACAAATCTTTGACCCCGCTAATGGCCGAAGTGCGCCAGCAAATGGGAGCTGGCCCGGTTTATCTCAGCTTTGATATCGATAGCCTCGACCCGATCTGGGCCCCCGGCACCGGAACCCCGGAAGTGGGCGGACTGACGTCGATTCAGGCGCTGGAAATCGTGCGCGGCTGCCGCGGCCTGAACCTGATTGGCTGCGACCTGGTCGAGGTCTCGCCCCCCTATGACGTCAGCGGCAACACGTCCCAGCTGGCCGCCAACCTGCTGTATGAAATGCTCTGCGTTCTCCCTGGCGTGAAATATCCATAGAGGAAAAACCATGCAGCTTAACGTCTTTCGCACGCTGTGGGGCGTCACCACCCCGTGGCAGCAAACGGTCAGCGAACTCCGGAGCGTCGGCTGCTGCGGTATTGAAGCACGTGTTCCGCTAACGCCAGAAGAGCAGCGGACGCTGGCCCAACGCATCGAAGCGTCCGCGCTTGAGTATATCGCCATTGTGTTCAGCGGCGGCGGCGTTATTCCGGCCCAGGCCGAGACGCCCGCACAGCATCTGGAGCGCTTAAAAGAACGTTTTGCGGCGGCAAAAGCGCTTAATCCGCGCTTCGTCAATCTGCTGGCCGGTAACGACCGCTGGCCGCTGGCGCAGCAGGTGGATTTTCTCGGCAGAGCGCATGAGCTCGCCGCCGAATATGAGCTGTTCTGCAGCTTTGAAACCCATCGCGCCACGTCGCTGTATAGCCCGTGGCTGACGCTGGAGATAATTCAACAGCTGCCGCAGCTGCGCTTTACCGCCGATATCAGCCACTGGATCGTGGTAAGCGAACGCCTGCTGGATGACCCCTGCGATGACTTCAGCGCCTTTATTGAACGGGTCCACCATATTCAGGCCCGCGCCGGGTACGACCAGGGGCCGCAGGTGCCGCACCCCGCCGCGCCGGAATATCGGGCGGCCCTGCGGTTTCAGCAGCGCGTCTGGGAACAGATCTGGCAATCGCAGCGCCGGCGCGGCTACCAGCACACCACGCTTACGCCGGAATTTGGCCCCGATGGCTACCTGCATCACCTGCCGTTTACCAACGTTCCGGTCGCCGACCTGTGGTCGCTGAACGCCTGGATGGCCCAGCGTGAACAGCAGCATTTTGTTGAATTCACTTCGCAAACTGAATAAGGAACGGAAGAAATGACCGCTGCAAAAAGTTCGTTTACTGAATTACCGACCATCGATATCAGCGACCTGGCCTGCGACGATCTCGTCCGACGCCAGGCGGTGGCCGACGCCATCGGCCAGGCGGCCCGCGAAGTCGGCTTTTTCTACGTTACCGGCCACGGCATCGCGCCTGAACTGATTGCCGGGGTCCGCGCGGCGGCCAAAGAGATTTTCGCCCTGCCGATGGAGCGCAAGATGGCGTACTACATCGGACAGTCGAAAAGCCATAAGGGCTACGTTCCCGAAGGGGAAGAGATTTACGGCTCCGGCAAGCCGGATCACAAAGAGGCGTTTGATATCGGCTTTCAGGCCGCCGACGACCACCCGTTCGTCGTGGCGAAAACGCCGCTGATTGGCGCCAACGAGTGGCCGGACGTACCGGAATTTCAATCCCGCGTGCTGGCCTACTATGACGCGGTCTTCGCCCTTGGGCATCGCCTGTTTGACGCCTTCGCTCTCGCCCTTGGCCTGCCGGAGGGCTATTTCAGGTCGATGGTTACCTGCCCGCCGTCAAAGCTGCGGCTGATCCACTACCCCTTTGACGCCAGCGCCGAAGATGTTCCCGGTATTGGTGCACACACCGACTATGAATGCTTCACCCTGCTGCTCGCCGACCAGCCGGGTCTTGAAGTGCTGAATGAAGATAGCGACTGGATCGACGCCCCGCCGCTGAAGAACGCGACCGGAGAAGAGGCTTTCGTGATTAATATCGGCGACATGCTGGAAGTCCTGAGCGCTGGCACATTTGTTGCAACCGCACACCGCGTACGCAAGGTGCCGCAGGAACGCTACTCCTTCCCGCTGTTTTTCGCCTGCGACTACCACACGCTGATTCGCCCGCTGCCGGGCTTCCTTGAGGCAGGCGAAGCCAGCGAGTATCAAGAACTGAGCATTGGCGAGCATATGTGGAGCCAGGCGTTACAGACCTATCGCTACCTGCGCGAGAAAGTCACCCGAGGCGAGCTCCAGCTCCCCGAACGCGCCCGCGGCACTAACACCTTTGGCCATCTGAAAAAACAAGCACAGCAAAAAACCGTAAATAACCCGTGAGGATAAATGATGAACAAAACGCTAAAAAAACTCTCGCGCCGTGTGGCTTTATCCATCGCCGTCACCGCTTGTTTTTCCCCGCTGGCTCAGGCCGCTGAGCTGCTGACCGAGGGCGTCTTTAAAGTCGGGATGGAGGTGACCTATCCGCCTTTTGAATCCTATGACAGCAATAACAATATTGTCGGCATCGACCCGGAGTTCGCGGCGCTGATCGCCGAACAGCTGAAGGCCAAACCGCAGCTTATCGACACGAAATTCACCAGCCTGATCTTAGGTATCGGTAAAAAATACGATGCGGTGATCTCCGGGATGTACGTGACGCCCGAGCGCCAGAAGCAGGCGGATGCCATCCCTTACGCCCTGTCCGGCGCGTCCATTATTGCGCTGAAAAGCAGCGCCATTCAGCCAAAAACGGAAGACGAACTGTGCGGCGTGAAGGTAGGTCTGCAGGCGGGTACCGCCTGGGTTTCGAGCCTGAAAACGCACTCCGACGAGTACTGCCTGAAAAACGGCAAACCGGCCATTAGTATTCAGGAATTCCCGACCGCGCCGGAAGCCTCCCAGGCCCTGCTGTCGAAAAACATCAACGCCCAGTTAGAAATCGCCCCGGCGGCGCAAATTATCGTCGAGAAAAGCCGCGACCGCCTGGCCATTAGCTCAAACCGCCTGGTCTATCCGCTGCCGCTGGGAATTTACGTCGCCAAAGGCAACACCGAGCTGGCCGAGGCCATTAAATCAACGTTAGCCACCCTTAAAGCCAACGGCAAATATGACGCCATCATCAAGAAATACAACTTAGAAAGCATCAATTAATACAATAATTAAACGGGAGTCGGTATGGAGTTCGATTGGGGATACTTTTTTTCATTATTTAGCGTTGGGGCATTCTGGCAGGCGTGTGTCACCGTGGTTGTCGTCAGTTCATTGTCCTGGTTTATTGGCCTGATATTAGGTTTTCTTTTAGCCTGCGCCAAGCTCTCCGGCCCGCGCTGGCTGAAGGTTCCCGTCGAACTCTATATTTGGTTTTTCCGCAGCGTGCCGCTGATGGTCCTGCTGGTCTTTGTCTATAACCTACCGCAGCTGTTTCCGGCCACCCAACCGCTGCTCGGCATTCCGTTTATTGCCGGGCTGGTATCGATGACGGTGACCGAAGCGGCCTATATGGCGGAAATCCATCGCGGCGGACTGCTTTCTGTCGCCAAAGGGCAAAGCGAAGCTGGCCATGCCTTAAGTTTTAGTTTTATCGGCGTTCAGCGCTTAATTATTATCCCGCAGGCGTTTCGTATTTCCCTGCCTACCCTGATTAACGAATACATCACCATCATCAAACTCAGCTCAATTCTGTCGGTTATTTCGCTGCCGGAACTGCTGCTGACCGGCCAGCGCCTGTATGCGCAGAATTTCCTCGTCATGGAGACGCTGCTGGCGGTCGCCGTCTATTACGTCATGGTAGTGACGGTGTTTACCTGGCTGTTCAGGGGGCTGGAAAACCTGCTGGATATTCAGCGTAAGCGTCCGCAAACGCTCAATGAGAGTGAATGCGCAACCCTGCGCCAGAACCTGAAGCCGCCGGTACAGACGCAAAAAGCGCAGGCCGCCAGCGGCAACCCACCGGCGCTGGATCTGCACGCCATCGAAAAATCCTGGGGCCAGCACCACGTGCTGAAAGGCATCGACCTCAAAGTGGAAAACGGCGAGGTAATCAGCATCATCGGCCCGTCCGGCTCCGGCAAGACCACCCTGATCCGCACCATTAACGCCCTTGAAAGCATCGACGGCGGCGAGATCATTCTTTACGGCGAGGATTACCTGAAGGGCGCCTCCGTTGTTGATAAACAGCAAATGCGCGCGGGCGTACGCCGCATCGGCATGGTGTTCCAGGGCTTCAATCTGTTTCCCCACCGCACGGTGCTGGATAACGTGATGCTCGCCCCGCTCTATCACAAGCTGCTCGACCGCGCCGCCGCCAGAGAGCAGGCGCTGTGGCTGCTGGATCGCGTCGGTCTGCTGGCGCACGCCGAAAAGTACCCGTACCAGCTCTCCGGTGGCCAGCAGCAGCGCGTGGCCATCGCCCGCGCCCTGGCGCTGAAACCGGACATCATGCTGTTTGATGAACCCACGTCGGCGCTGGACCCTGAACTGGTTGGCGAAGTGCTGAAGGTCATTCAGTCCCTCGCCCGCGAAGGCATGACGATGATTATCGTGACCCACGAGATGGACTTCGCCTTATCAATTTCTGACCGGGTGGTGATGATGGAAAACGGCGTCGTGCAGAGCGATATGCCGCCGCAGCGCATTCGCAGCGATGCCGCCGATCCGTCCCTCACCCGCATTCGTGAATTTATGGGAGTGCAATAAATGGCAACTGAACGGGAACTACGCCAGCAGCTGGCCGCCGCCTATCGTCTGGCGGCGCTCTTCGGCTGGGAAGACACGCTGTATACCCACTTCTCCGTGCGCCTGCCCGGCGACGGCGAGCCGCGGTTTTTGATTAACCCCTTTGGCATGATGTTTGACGAAGTCACCGCCAGCAACTTAATCGTGGTCGATATGCAGGGTAAGGTCGTCGAGGGCAGCGCCCCGGCAAACTCGGCGGGATTTACCATTCATAGCGCGGTCCATATGGCCCGGGAAGACGCCCACTGCGTGATCCACACCCACACGCTGCCGGGGATGGCGGTTGCCGCCTGCGCAGACGGGCTGCTACAGCTTAACCAAATCAGCACCGAATTTTATCAACGCGTCGGCTACCATCCTTATGAAGGCGTGGCGTTCGATCTCGATGAACGCGTGCGGATCCAGCGCTCGCTCGGCGAGAACATTGCCCTGATCCTGCAAAGCCACGGGCTGCTGTCGGTCGGGCGCACCGTCGCCGATGCGTTTTACATCATGTACTACCTGAACCGCGCCTGCGAGATCCAGATGGCCGCCGCGCAGCTGGCGCCGCTCGGCCCCATCCATACGATACCTGAACCGCTGAGCCGGCACGCCTGTGAGCAGCTGATGGGGGTTGAACATGAACGCCAGCTGGTGTGGCAGGCGTGGCTGCGGCGCCTCGACCGTCTTGATACTTCTTATAAGAGCTAATGCCTATGACTCAGTTCACCATCGTCGTGGATTGTAACGATCCTCAGTACACCCGGGAGATTTGCGCCGCGTTCGCGCTATTCCCGGAAGTGAAAGCGGTTCTGCCCGAGGACCCCGCCGCCCGCGAGGCGCACTACGCCTGCTGCTGGTTTCCCGACCCGCAGCTGCTGGCGCGCTCGCCTCAGTTGAAGCTTATCCAGGCCGCGTCTGCCGGCGTAGACCATTTGCCCGCCAGCGTTTTCGCCAGCGACGTTCCGCTCTGCCGGGTGGTGGATGAAGATTTTCGTCACGGTATGTTTGAATACGCGCTGTGGGGCGTGCTGTGGTTTCAGCGTCGCTTTGACCGGGCGCTGGCCCACCAGCGCGAGCGCGTCTGGAAGATGTATCCGCAGCGAGCGGCGGCCGATTATCACGTTGGCGTCATGGGCCTCGGCGAAATTGGCGGCTATATCGCCTCGCAGCTGGCCGCGCTGGGGTATCGGGTTTCCGGCTGGGCGCGTAGTGAAAAATCCCTTGCCGGCGTGCGCTGCTACCACGGAGAGGCGCAGGCTGGCGAATTCCTTGGCCAGCTGGATGCGCTGATCAACATCCTGCCGTTAACCGGGCAGACGCGAGGTATCCTCGCCCATCCTTTACTGCAGCAGCTGCCCGACGGCGCGTCGCTGATTAACTGCGGCCGCGGCGAGCATATGGTGAATCTTGACGTGCTCGAGGCGCTGGATAGCGGCAAGCTCTCCGGCGCGCTGCTGGACGTCTTCCCCGTCGAGCCGCTGCCCCAGGAAGACCCGCTGTGGCAACATCCGCAGGTGGTTATCACTCCGCATATGGCCTCCATCGCGCAGACGGAGGTGATTGCCCGCCAGCTGCTGGATAACATCCAGCGGCAGCGGCAGGCGCTGCCGCTGAAAAATCTTGTTAACAAACAGAGCGGTTATTAATCCCGAAAACGTCAATAGCCTCATATCCGCTGCTACGCTTAATGGTCTGTCCGACAAAAAATAAGGCTATCAGCATGAATATTGATTTATCGGGGAAAGTCGCACTGGTCACCGCCTCCACCGGCGGTATTGGTTACGCCATCGCCAAAGGTCTGGCGGCTAGCGGTGCGGAAGTGATGATTAATGGTCGCAGCGAGCGTAGCGTGAGCGCGGCCATCGCCCGTTTGCAGAATGAGGTTCCCGGCGCGAAACTGCGCCCGGCAATTGCCGACTTAAGCAGCGCTGAAGGCGTCAATCAGCTGGTGCAGGCTGTTAACGGAGTCGACATTCTGGTCAATAACGCCGGTATTTACGGCCCGCAGGATTTCTATGAAACCGATGATGCAACCTGGGAGAACTACTGGCAAACCAACGTGATGTCGGGAGTGCGTCTTTCTCGCGCTCTGCTACCGGCGATGGTACAGAACGGCTGGGGTCGGGTTGTGTTTATCTCTTCGGAATCGGCGCGTAACATTCCGGCGGATATGATTCATTACGGCGTGACGAAAACCGCTCAGCTGTCGCTGGCCCGCGGGCTGGCGAAGTTTGTCGCCGGTAGCGGCGTCACCGTCAACAGCGTACTGCCGGGGCCGACTATCTCTGATGGCTTTGCTGAGATGATGAAAGATGAAGTCGCGAAAACCGGGAAATCGCTGGAGCAGTTGGCAAAAGAGTTCGTGATGGCGAACCGTCCAGGCTCGGTGATTCAACGTGCGGCCACGGTGGAAGAAGTCGCCAATATGGTGGTTTATGTCTGCTCGACTCAGGCTTCAGCAACATCAGGCGCGGCGCTGCGCGTGGATGGCGGCGTGGTGGATGACATCGTCTGATAAGACGTGCCCGCCCGCAGGTTAGCGGTCGGGCGTTTTAGATGGCTCTTTAACGCTGGTCATTTCGTACTTGCCTTCCGGATCCATGGCGTTCACCGCTTTTTGCAGCTCCGCCAGAGCAAACTTAAGCGAAGCGACCTCTTCACGTAGCGCCTGCACTTCTTGCTCCTGAGTCACCGCACGGTTGGTTTTCGGAAAAGCTTCGAAAACATCTTCTTCGAGGAACATACGAACCTGACGATTATCAACATTCACCAACTGATATTTCAGCCGGCCACTGTTGATTGCGTTATAGATAGTTTTACGACTGACCATCGCTAACTCTATGACGTCGCTGATTCGTAACATCTTGTCCCTCGTCGGTTGCGGCTTCACCGTATTGAGCTCATCATTTTATCTTACTGCGTGACGACGGCATCGGTGAACACTTTTGCAATCTCCTCTGGCGTCATTTTCACGATATCGTTAACTCGATCGCGATCGGCCAATAATGCGAACAAGGATTGAATAATTGCCACTTTTTCGCAAGTTTTATCAATCGCCATCATCACGACTATCTGTGGGACAACGCTCTCTTCAGGCTCGTCGGTACGCTGAAATTCAACCCCCGCCAGGTTAATGCCGATTGCAAAACCGGTCTGGTTAACATGCTCAAACTCGGTATGCGGAATGGCGACGCTATGGGTCTCCATAAATATCCCGGTTGGATAGACTTTTTCCCGTTCAAGCACTCCGTCGGCAAAACTCGGTTTAACCAGCCCGTCGGCCTGCAGGCTATCTGCCAGGCGGGTCAGTAAAGCCGTCCGACTGACAGACCCGGTAAACTTCACCACCCGCTGTGCGCTAAACATCATTTCCCGCCCTCCACGCTCGCTTCGGCCATCTGTTCATTTTCCTGCGCCAGTTTACGGCGATTCCACAGCACCAGCACGATGGTGCACAGCGTCAGGATACCTACGCCAATCTCTTTCAGATGGAAACTCTGGATAATCGCCCACGGCAGCATCGCCCCGGCATAATCCACGCTGCTAATACTGGTGGTCCCCTGCGGCAGCGAGAAGCCAGTGCTCACCGCAGTGCTGGTGACAATCGGCGCCAGGTTGGTACCAATCAACAACGCCAGACTTAAGGTTAACAGCCCGGTCAGCAGCGTGCGGAACATATCACCGCGACAAACCGCCGTCACCAACACGAAGGCGAACGGTAGGCCGGTCAAAGAAGCGAACGGCAGGAACTGGTTGCCCGGAATAATCGCCGCCAGTACCAGCATCACCGGGATCATCAGCATCGACACGGACAACGTCACCGGGTGCCCAACGCTCACGGCTGAATCCAGGCCGATAGCGATTTTGCCGAATGAACCGGCACGCGACTGAGCTATCTCCTGAATACGTTCGCTAATCGGATAAACCCCTTCCATCAGCATTTTCGCCATCCGCGGAATAATGGTCATGACCGCCGCCATGGTTATTGCGGTTTGCAGAATAGCTTTCACTTCGATACCCGCGATTATACCCAACAGCGCGCCGATAATTGCCCCCAGAGAGGCCGGATCGCCGAGAATAGATAACCGTTTCTGGATAACTTCGGTATCAATTTTGATATCACGAATAACCGGGATGCGGTCAACTATGGTATTCACCAACCACGCAGCCGGGACAAATGATGCGGAAAAACCGTGCGGTACCGAAATAGAAGGCAAGTTCAGGTATTTCTCAACATCGCCGCTGGTACGGTCGGCAATCACCATCGTAATAATACAGTTGATACCAGCGGCAAATATCCCCAGCCACAGGCTATCGGTAATAATCGTCACCAGGGAACCGGTAAAGGCATGGTGCCACAGGTTCCAGATATCCACGTTCAGCACCCGCGTGGTTTTGGTATACAGCATCAACACGTTAATCGCGACGCACACTGGAATCACCAGCGCGCCGACCCGGGTCCCCATCGCTACCGCTGCGGCAGCAGGCCAGCCCACGTCCAGCACGTTGAGATTCAGACCAAAACGCTCCACCAGCGCATGGCTTACCGGGGTCAGGGAATCGATCATCAGATTAACGGTAATGCTCAAGCCGATAAAACCAATACCGACCATTAAACCGGCTTTTAATGCTTTGCTCAGCGACAGGCGTAATATCAAACCAAGGAGCATAAATATTAGCGGCATCATGACCGATGCCCCTAAACCTACAATATAATCAACAATAAACATGGCTTAACCCTCGGCGAGAATTAATTCTTTCACGCTGCTGAAAACTTTATCAGTACCCATACCGGTTAATAGCGGTAGAGCGTTAACAACGGGAATAGAAAGCGCAACCGGCGAAGTAGAAACAATAAAATCTACATCGTCGCGGGTTTTGGCTTCAGCCACGGTTCCCTGGGAAATACGGACTTTATCGAGAATATTCTCTTTCTTCAGGAAATCCTGCAGTTTATTTAAAGCAACGGTGCTGGTCGCTACACCGGCGCCGCAGCAAATCATCATGTGTTTCATGAGCAATCCTCTCTGTTTTGGTGAGAGGAATTAAAGCATGCAGGAAAAATATGAATTGTGACCAGTGTGTAATTTTACACACTGAGTACACAATGAATTATAAGGTTAAAATTAAGTCATTGATAAGTATTGATTTTAAATCATACGCAAATGTGTAATCACGCTAAAAATGCGATGAACATCTCATTGCAGTGTCCGTTCATCTGTATATTTTAGATTTATTACATACTACTGCACCGTGTCATCGGTGATGCCGTATACCGCATATTTTTTCAGCAAGGCGCTGTACTCACCATTTTCACGCAGGGTTTTCAGTGCGGAGGTCAACTGTTGCGCCAGCGCCTGGTTACCCTTCTTGATGTAAATACCCAGCGTTTGCGGATATATCGTCTGCGGGGAACTGACCTTCAGTCGGCCTTTGCTGCGCTGGGTAAACAGGCTGACTACGCCAGCAATATCCACCTGAGCCTGAATATTGCCGGAGAGCAGTGCCTGCAGCGTCTCCGGCGCGGTCGGGAACTCTTTAATCTCAATCGCCCCTTTACCTTGCGCCTGGCAATAGCTCGTCGAAAGCTCATGCAGCTTTTTCACCCACGATGTACCCTGCTGCAGCCCAATGGTTAAGCCACAAAGTTCGTTTTCCGTTTGCGGCGCAACTTTGCTATCGCTGCGCACCATGATATAGGCTCCGGTTTTAGCATAAGGGATCGCATCCGCCTGCTGGGTTCGCTCCGGCGTAATATAGAGCGCAGAGATCACCGCATCCTGGCGTCCCCCGCTCAGGCCGAGGATCAGACTGCTAAATTTGGTATCCACCAGCTGTAGCGTCAGGCCCGCTTTTTGGCTTAATAACGCCGCCAGTTCAGCATCAAAACCAACGATTTTGTCATCCTGCCAGGATTCAAAAGGCGGGTAGGCGACTTCCATTGCTATTTTCAGTTTTCCCGGCGACAGAGTCGCATCCGCCGCATTGGCCACCGTAAAAAGGCCTGATGCCAGAACCAACGCGGTAGCGAGATAGCGCAATGAGAGATTTCTTTTCATCATAATTCTCCGCTGTTATTGAGAAATACGCCGATGATGGGCGTCGGCAAGCTGGCACAGGAGTTCAAACATCATGGTCGCTCCGGTCAGGCTGGTAAGATTGCCCTGGTCAAAGGGCGGCGAGACTTCCACCACGTCAGCACCAATCAGATTCAATCCAGCAAGCTGACGAACGCAGCGCTGAGCCTGCAGCGTGGTCATCCCGCCAATTTCCGGCGTTCCGGTACCGGGCGCATAGACCGGATCCAACACATCGATATCGAAGCTGATATAGGTAGGCTGCTCGCCAACAATCTCACGCGCCCTCTGCATCACCTTGTCGATTCCCAGCTCGTCCACCTGCTCCATACGGATGATGGTGATACCGTTCTCCTCCGCCCAGCGGTGCTCATCGGCGGAAAACAGCGCTCCGCGGATGCCGATTTGCACCGTGCGTTGCGGGTCGAGAACACCTTCCTCTACCGCACGACGAAACGGAGTACCGTGGGTAAAGCGCTCGCCGCCGAAGTAGCTGTCGTTAGTATCCGAGTGGGCATCAAAATGGATCATCCCCAACCCCTTATCCCGCCCGAGCGCCCGTAAAATCGGCAGCGTGGTGAGATGGTCGCCACCCGCGGTTAGAGGCATCACCTGCTGCTCATCAAGGGCGCGATACCAGGCTTCAATGCGCGCCAGGCTATCCTGCATATCTACCGGATTGATACGCACATCTCCCAGATCGCCCACGCGGGCGTAATCATAGGGAGAACGGCGGGTGGTCTGGTGGACTCGACGCACCAGGCTTGAAGCATTGCGTAGCTCGCGTGGCCCGTGGCGAGTCCCGGCACGGTTTGTGGTTCCGCCGTCCCACGGCACGCCTACCACGCCGATATCCAGGTCGGCGGCCTGTGGCGCAAAAGGGAGACGAAAAAAGGTCGGTAATCCACTAAAACGTGGAATTTCGCCATCCTGCGGCTGCGGGTATTCATGTTCAATTAAGGATGTCATTGCTGTGTCTCCAGGGCTTTTCGGGGCGATGAAGACATACTGCTGAACGCGGATGAGAGAAAAAATAGTCAAAAGCAAAAAATTAGTTTAGAAAAACAAAAACAAACCCCGGGGCTTACAGCGGAGCATCCCCTTTATGTCAGTTGGAAAATTTCCGAATCTGCGGCTGTTACACGTTTTTATTACCGTGGCGAAATATCAGGGCTTTGCCAATGCGCAGCAGGAACTTAACCTGACGGTTTCGGCTATCAGCAACTATATGAGTGAACTGGAAGAGAAGCTCGGCATCACCCTATGTCGTCGCGGTAGAGGCGGTTTTTCTCTGACCGAAAAAGGGGAAACCGTCCTCCAGCAAAGCATCGACCTGCTGAATTCGATGGAGGATTTTGAGCGCAATACGGCGACGCTGCGCGGCGAGCAGACTGGGATTTTTAATCTTGGCGTAATTGACTCGACGATTACCGACCCGATGCTGCCGATGAGCGAAATCATCGCCACGTTTAGCGAACGCTTCCCGCTGGTGCATATTAATTTACAGGTCAGAAGCCCGAACGCACTTTTGCAGGGCGTACTGAATAATGAACTGGATCTCGCCGTGGGCACCTTCTCTTTACAAGCCAATAGCGTGGTGTCTCACCCACTTTATCGCGAACAAAACTGGCTCTATTGCGGTGACAAACACTCTCTATTTACCGTTAAGCACCCGACGGAAGCGCTTATTTCCGAGATGCGAATGGTCACTCGCAGCTACTGGAGCAGCAGCGATTTAGGGCGCAAAGGCTTTAAGCAGAGCGTCGCGAGTGCAGAAAGTATGGAAGCGCAGCTGATGCTGATTCTGTCCGGCAAATACGTCGGCTATCTGCCGGAACACTACGCTTTGCCCTGGGTACAATCGCAAAAGCTGCGCGCCCTGCTGCCAACAGAATATGGCTATCAGGCTCCCTTCTCGCTGATTTTCCGCCGGGGTCGCAGCAAAGAAACCTTAATTCGCTCAATGCGAGATGCCGTGCGTGCTGGCGTTAAATCACGCAAAAATTAGGCCCGTTCCGCTGCTCGTCCGCCGACCAGCAACGCAAGCAGCGCGATGACAACCGGCACCAGCGATCCCCACAGCACGGCATTCCAGCCGAAGAGGTTCATCAACGCGCCCGAGGAAAATGAGCCAATCATCATGACGCCGAAGACAATAAAATCATTTAGCGATTGCACCTGAGTTTTCTCTTCCGGCCGGTGGAAATCCATAATCTGCGCCGACGCGCCGGTAAAGCCGAAGTTCCAGCCGATACCCAGCAGGATCAGCGACAGCCAGTAGTGCATCACGTCGATACCGGCGAGGCCAACCATCACCGACAGCAGCAGCAGAACTAAACCGGCCGCGTTAATACGCCGGGCGCCGAAACGATTAATCAACTTGCCGGTAAAAAATCCGGGACCGTACATGGCGATCACGTGCCACTGAATGCCCAGATTCGACGCCTGCTGGGAGATCCCGTGCATATGCATGGAAAGCGGCGCCGCGGTCATCAGGAAGTTCATCACCATATAGGATATTGCGCCGCTAAAAACCGTCCGGGAAAACCCCGGCTGGCGCACAATTTCGCCCAGCGGGCGCCCGCCCGATTTGGCCTGCGCCGCCGGCTCGGGGGTTTTTACTCCCAGCAAGACCAGCGCGGATACCGCCGCCACAAGCCCCTGAGCGATAAAGGTCATCGCAAAGGTGTGCGGCGGCCACAAATTCATGGTCGCGGTCACCAGCATCGGGCCGATGATCCCCGCCGCCACGCCGCCGCCCATGACCAGCGAGAGCGCCCGCGCGCGCCGCTCGCCGCTGACGCCGTCGGTAGCGGCAAAGCGGAAGGACACCGCCACCGCCGCATAGGCGCCGCCGAAAAAGGCCGCGAGACAGAACAGCCCGAACGAAGCGATCGCGACCGCCAGCGCCGCCAGCGCTCCCGTCAACACGCCGGCGCCGGTACCGACCATAAAGACCGTTTTGCGCCCGCGTCTTCTGGCCAGCGCGCCAAACGGCAAAATACAGGCCGCCATCCCCAGCACAAAAATGGTGATGGGCAGCGTGGCCAGCGTCGGAGAGGGCGCGATGGCGTTGCCCACAATCGCCCCGGTGGCATAAAACACCACCGAGTTTGCCCCTGCGAGCGCCTGCGCCGTCGCCAGGCGAACAATATTTTGGTTTTGCTGTCCGACGGGCAGCGTTATCTCAGCGCTCATGACTCTCTTTATCCTGAATTCGTTTGCGTTATGCCACTACCCTGACTGACATAATGAACGTAATCAGGCATGACGACCAGCCATCACGCCGCCATCAATATCCCAAACCGCGCCGGTCACCCAGCGGGTGCTATCGCTGAGCAGAAAAACCACGGTTTGCGCGATATCATCAGGCGTGCCGACGCGGCCAATGGGATGGAAGCCGTCAAAGCTGTTCATCACATCCTTCACATCCTCTTTAGGGATAAACCCTTCATATATCGGCGTATGCACCACCGCCGGCGATACCGCATTGACCCGAATCCCGCTGCCGCCCAGCTCAATCGCCAGATTTTTGGTCAGCGCATGCAGACCCGCTTTCGCCATGGAGTAGGCTGACGACGGCGTTGCGCCGATGGCCTGCTGCGCCCACATCGAGCCGATATTCACAATCGAACCTTTGATGCCATTCGCCAGCATATTGCGCACCACCACGCGGGTGATAAAAAACGTCGCGCGGTTGAGATGCATATACCGATCGTAGTCAGCCATTTCATGTTCGATAAACGGCTTCGGGAAGAAGACGCCGGCGGCGTTGACCAGCAGGCTGATATCCTGATGTTCCGCGTTAATAGCGGCCATAACCTGCTGCATACCGCTTTCGCTCATCAGGTCAGCGACGATAACATCCACCCTCCCCTCTGCCGCCAGCGCCTGACGCGCCTGTTCGGCTTTCTGACGACGATTGCCCACCAGCACCACGCTGCCGCCATTCTCCACCACCCGTTTGGCCGTCGCCAGCCCCATACCGCTTGTCCCGCCAACCACTAACAGTTTTTTCCCCATAAACGCCGTATTCATCATTCACCTCTTCACGCTTGATTTGTATGGCCTAAGCATGCCTTTCCTGCAGCGCGCTGACGAATGAGAAGAAATAGCCCAATGACAAAGAAAATCTATCTTGATGGCCTATACTGAGACGCAAATTTACTGAGGGATATTCACCATGCGATCGCTTAACCGACTGAAATGGCTTCACGCGTTTGAAGCCACCGCCCGCCACGGCAGCTTTACCGGCGCAGCGCGCGAGCTGGGCGTGACGCCCGCCGCCGTCGGGCAACTGGTCAGAGCGCTGGAAGAGTGGGTCGGCCATCCGCTGCTGCACCGTACCCGTAGCGGTAAAGAACGTCTCACCCTGGTGAGCGAGGCGCAGGCGGCGCTGCAGGATATTACTCAGGGGCTGGATAAGCTGGAGAGCGGTCTGAATAAGCTTCGCGGCCGCCGGGCGCGTTCCGTGGTGGTGATTACCGCCTCGCAGGTGCTGATGATGAACTGGCTGATGGAGCGCTTAAACCGCTTCTCTGAAGTCCATGATAATATCGACCTGCGTCTCAACGTTACGGAAAAGCTGATGGATGTGGCCCACGGCGAAGCGGATTTGGCGGTTCGCTGCGGTGGCGGCAACTGGCCCGGGGTCGATAAAACCTGGCTGATGGATGAAGAAGCGGTGCTGGTGTGCAGCCCGCTAATCGTCCCGGCAGACAAAACCGCCTGCGGCGAGTGGCTGGCGGCGCAAAAGCTGATTCATGATGATACGCCCTATCCCGGCGCCAGCTTTCCATCATGGGCGGAAGTGCTGGAGGCCGCTCAGGCGCCAACGGCGCGCGATAGCGGGCTGCATATTAACTCAACGTCGGCGGTCATCCTGGCCGCGCTCAGCGGGCGCGGCGTCGCTATTGTCCGCCGGGCGCTGGTACAACAGCTCCTCGCCACCGGTCAGCTCATTCAGCTACACCCGGCCCGCCGCTGGCCGCTCACCTGGTCCTACTATATTGTGACGCCCCAGCATGCGGTCATGCGCCCGGAAGTGAAGGTGTTTTATGACTGGCTGCTTCACGATGTGCTGGCGGAAAAGCCGATGCGCTGATTATCTTCCGCCATACCCGCATAGAAAACCTTTATTGGTTTATGGTTTTAGCTGGTCATGAATGCGCCACTTCTGTTTCAGCACGTTTTTGTCCTGGCTGGCCAGCCACTGGTTAACCTTATCCAGCAGCTGCGGGTTATCTTTATTCATCATATAGACTTTGAAGCTGGCGGTGCCCGGGAACGGCTGCTCATTGGCCACGCAAAACACGCCCGGTTCATTGCTCTGGTAATAGACGCCTTCAATCAGGTCGGTCACCATCATATCCGCCGTTTTCTGCCGCAGCGCTTCAAGATTATCGATATTGTTTTTCACCCGAATAATCTGCGCCTGCTTGATATGTTCATCGACAAAGCTTTGGTTGGTGCCGCCCGGATTCACCACCACCTTCACGTTTGGCTGGTCGATTTTTTCCAGGCTACCGAGCGCCGGCGCCGCCGCGCAGTTCGCCAGCGCAATCTTGCCGTTCGGCACCACCGGCTGGCTTAACGCGAAATCTTTCGCCCGCGCTGCGGTTTCCGTCACCCCTCCCATGGCGATATCAAACTTATCGGCCTTCAGGTCGGCGGAGAGCGTGGGCCAGCTGGTCGTCACAAAGCTCACCTTTAGCCCAAGCCGCTTGCCGAGATCTTTCGCCATATCAACATCGTAGCCCACCAGCTCCCCGGCTTTATTATGAAACGCCAGCGGCGCGTAATCGCCCGGGACGCCGACTTTAAGTTCGCCGCTTTGTTGAATGCTGTTCATGTCGCGCGCCTGGGCGCCAAAGGCGACGGCAGCGATGACGAAAACAAGACCTGACTTCAACTTCATCGTTATATCCTTGTTCAAATGTGAACCGTTTATGATTACACCGCGCTGCGCAGCGGATGCTGTTTATTGTTTATAAAATCTTTAATCATGGATACCGTCAATACCGGCGGCGAGAAAGGCGGCATCGTTCCTTCGGCCACCCGCCCGGCGAGCTGCTCGCAAAAGCGCTCAACCTGATTAACCGGATACCCGGCAATATCCTGGGCGGAGTAACGCCACCAGCGTAGCGCCATCAGCTGCTCAATAATCGCCTCGCTAAAGCGCATGCGGATAATCTTCGCGGGATTACCGCCGACTATGGCGTACGGTGCGACGTCTTTGACCACCAGCGCGTTGGCGGCAATGACAGCCCCATCGCCAATAGCGATCCCCTGCGCCAGGGTGACATTCTGGCCAATCCACACATCGTTGCCGATGGTTATCGGCCGGGGCATTTTCGCAAAAGGATAAAACCGGTTGGGCCTGCCGCTATCGGCAGCCCGGGGCCGCATCCCCCCCGGAGGATGGGCGCTGGCCTGC
>OAWQ01000033.1_pt1 | contig 108953 bp, 94 predicted proteins | sample 1476961 | NCBI WGS metagenome assembly OAWQ01 (sample SAMEA2580247, study PRJEB22360) | human gut metagenome | biome: human gut; feature: human-associated habitat; material: faeces | place: Denmark | collected 2008/2010
GCAATCCCTCCTTTAGTGTTCTGAGGCAATTGCAATATCTCTGTGAACTTACACAGGAGAACAAACCATGAAGGTACCGCCTACCGCCCCGATCTGGTGTCTGCTCATCGTGTGTATCACGCTATTAGCGTTCACCCTGCTGGTAAGAAAATCGCTTTGCGAAATTCGCTACCGCGATACGAACAGGGAGGTGGCTGCTTTTATGGCTTACGAATCCGGTAAGTAGCAACCTGGAGCGGTGGGTTCGCCCGCCGCTTTTCCGTCTGGCTTCACCCTGAGCGCCTTTAGCGAGGGCTGGCACGGAAATCTGCCAGCCCTCTTTTATCGCCCGGTTAGAAGCGGTAATCGATGGCCATAAAGTAGCGGCGGCCTTCTTCTGTATAGCTATAGTCGTCGCGGCTCAGATCCTTATCGCCAACGTTGAGTACCCCGGAGCGCAGCTTGACGTTTTTGGTGACGTTCCAGGCCGCGCCGATATCAAACATGGTGTAGCCGCCGGGCGTTTTGCCCGTCGCGCTGACCGAACGCTGTTCGCCGGTATAGTTGGCGGTGACGTAGAAGGACCAGTCGTCCAGCGGTTTCCAGTCGAGGGTACCGTTAGCGGTATGGAACGGCAGCGTTTGCAGCGGTTTATCGCCGCCGTTGCTCAGGTCGCGGCCATCGTTATAGGTGTAGTTAACCGTCAGCTTCCATTCGTCACCGAACGGCACCTTCAATTCCGTTTCTACCCCTTTGATACGCGCCTTATTGACGTTGAAGTAGCGGAAGATCGGCACGCGTTTACCGTTCACCGTTTTCCAGCCGACAAAGTTCGGGTAGCCCGGCGCTTCACTGGCGCTGGAGGTACGCAGGATATCGATCATATCGTCAACGTTGTTCTGGAAGGTGGTGACGCTTCCTTCCACACCTTCAAGCCAGCCCTCTTCGCCGCGATAGTACAGACCCAGCTCGAAGCTTTCGCTGGTTTCCGGTTTCAGATCCGGGTTACCGATAATACTGCACGAGCCGCGGCAGGAGTTTGTGGTCCAGTCCGGGTTCAGCTGCAGCAGGGATGGCGCTTTAAATGCCGTCGCCCAGCCGCCCTTCACGGTCACGGCATCGGTGGCGTTATACACCAGATAAGCGCGCGGGCTCCAGTGATCGCCATAGGTCTGGTGATCGTCCATACGAATGCCAGTGGTCAAGGCCAGAGGTTCGATGATCCGCCATTCATCTTCGAGGAACAGCGCGTACTGGCTGGCGGAAGTGGATTGGCTGCCGCTGCTCAGATTGACCGGGTCTTTCAGTTTATCGTGACGCCATTCGCCGCCGAAGGTCAGCAGTTGGTTGATCATGCCCAGCGGCAGAACGTATTTGCCGTCCACCGAGTTACTCTCAGAGGTGATGGTCCCGGCCTGACCCGGATTTTTATTATCCACTTTCTCGCCGTAGAATTTCAGCTCGCTATTGCCGACATCCCAGCGGCCGTTGTGGCTCAGGGAGTAGTTCTGGCGCTCGAGGCGGTTGCGGTCAAGAGAGTCGGAATCCCGATCCTGGCGATCAAACCCGTAGCCTGCGGTCATGTCCTGATTATCGGTTGGCGTCCAGGCGAATTCGACGTTGCCGTCGCGGCTGGTGAAGCCTTCAATACGCGGCGTTTCGCCCGCTGCGTTGTTGGAAGCCTGCTGATCGTCCTTGGCGCGCTTCGCCAGGCTGCCGTAGGCTTTCATCCCCAGCACGCCGTCAATCAGCGGGCCGCTGGTAAAGAACTGACCGTTGTACGTATCGCCGCGATCGCGGTGTTCCTGAATGGTGGTATCCGCGCTGAGGGTGCCCGTCCACTGCTGACCGACTTTTTTGGTGATGATATTGACCACGCCGCCGAGGGCATCGGAACCATAGAGGGAAGACATCGGCCCGCGCACCACTTCGATACGCTCAATGGCATCAACCGGGATCCAGTTGAGATCAAAATCGTTGTGGCGGAAGACGGCGTTGCGCGAGTTAACGCGTTTGCCGTCAACGAGGATCAGCGTATAGCCGCTGCTGAGGCCGCGAATGCTCACCCCTTTGCGGTTATCCCCTTCGTTGGTGAGCTGCACGCCCGGCACTTCCCGCAGTACATCCTTCAGGTTTTGTACCGGTCTACGCTGCAGATCCTGTTGGGTGATAACGCTAATACTGGCGGGCGCATCTTTGACGCTCTGTTCAGTTGCCGCAGCGGTGACAACCAGCGTTTCTTCGTTAACGTCGGCGAGCGCCGGAAACGCCAGGGATACGACGGACGCGCATAATCCGGCCCGGACAAAAGGGTTTAGCCTGAACATTCCATATCTCCATGAGGTGTACAACAAAACAAACAAAAAAGGTTCTGCTCACAGGTACTGTCGGCATAGCGCTCTAACGGCGTATGCGCGCAATTTTTTACAGTAGATGTGGCTGGTCGCCCCTTGTCAGTCTGACCCTCTGCAAGATACGGGGATTGGCTTCATCCTGAATTTGGCGGAAATGATAAAGATAATGATTACAATTATCAATAAAATTATGAATAACTGTATCAACGTGTAAGAATCGCAGACATAAAAAAACCCTCTCGATGAGAGGGTTTTATCTTACGGTGTCAGCTGACCTTAGCTTTTAAAACGCTCCGGGAACTTCATTTCGCTGTAGCGCACAAAACGCGTGCCTTTCGCCAGCTTGTAACCGAACCAGATCACCAGGAACAGCGGAATGCCGATATAAGTTGCCGCCACACCGCCCCAGTCGATGGTATCTTTGAGGAACGCTTCGTAATTCTGGCCCAGGGTAATGATCAGGCACAGCACGAAAGCGAAGATCGGCCCCAGCGGGAAAAAGCCGGAACGATACGGCAAATCGTTGAGATCGTTCCCCTGCAGCACGTAGCCGCGACGGAAGCGATAGTGGCTAATGGCAATCCCCAGCCAGGCGATAAAGCCGGTCATGCCGGAGGTATTCAGCAGCCACAGGTAAACGGTCTGATTACCGAACATCGAGCTCAGGAAGCACAGCCCTGCAATCACCGTGGTGGCATACAGCGCATTACGCGGCACGCCGCCTTTAGACAGCTTAGAGAAAATTCGCGGCGCTTTGCCATCGCAGGCCAGGGTGTAGAGCATGCGGGTGGACGCGTACATTCCGGAGTTACCCGCCGACAGTACCGCCGTCAGAATAACCGCGTTCATAATCGCCGCCGCCGACAGCAGCCCCGCGTGCTGGAAGACCAGCGTGAACGGGCTGACGGAAATATCTTTCACATCGTTACGCAGCAGGCTCGGGTCGGTATACGGAATAATCAGGCTGATGATCAGGATGGCGAACACATAGAACAGCAGGATACGCCAGAACACCTGCCGCACGGCGCGCGGAATGTTCTTCTCCGGGTTTTCCGACTCGCCGGCCGCGATGCCGATAAGCTCGGTTCCCTGGAACGAGAAGCCGACAATCATCGCCACGCCAATCATCGCCGCAAAGCCGCCGGCAAACGGCGCATCGTCGACAACCCAGTTGCTCCAGCCCGCAGGCTGTGCGCCTTTAAAGATGCCAAAGATCATCATCACGCCGACAATAATAAAGATGATGACGGTGGCCACTTTGATCAGCGAGAACCAGTATTCCGCTTCGCCAAAGCCTTTTACCGAGATCCAGTTCAGCAGGAACATGATGCCGAGGAACAGCGCGCTCCAAACCCAGCCGGGTGCATCGGGGAACCAGTAGGTCATCACCAGCTGAGCGGCAACGAGGTCAACGGCGATGGTCACCGCCCAGTTGTACCAGTAGTTCCAGCCCAGCGCGAAGCCAAAGCCTTCCTCAACGTAATTCTGCCCATAGGTGGCAAAAGAGCCGGACACCGGCATAAACGCCGCCAGCTCGCCGAGGCTGGTCATCAGGAAATAAACCATCAGGCCGATGAGAATATAAGAGAGCAGCGCCCCGCCAGGGCCCGCCTGAGAAATCGTTGCGCCAGAGGCAACAAAAAGACCTGTACCTATGGAACCGCCAATCGCGATCATGGTCAAGTGGCGCGCCTTCAGTTCACGACGTAAACCGGGCGCTTCTGTGGTTTTAGTATCCGAAACCATGTGAAAATGCTATCCATCCAAAAAACGAGGCGAGATTGTAGCAGAGTGTCTGTGATCCATCCGATACAATTGCAAAGTTATAAGAGAGCTTCATGATCGAGCATGGATTATTAGTAAAGCATGAAATCCCGAAAACGCCAGCGCGCGTGGCGTCCGCTTTTACACGTCGCAATAATGCAGAAATCGCTGTAATGCCTTGGAAATATGTTTCTGCCGGTGATGAATGCGCCACAAGGTACGGGTTAAACGCGGCAGCGGGATCGCCAGCTCTACCAAAGACCCCACTTCAAGCTGCTCCGCCACCACGCGTCGCGACAGGCAGCTAATGCCTAAACCATGGCGCACAGCGTGCTTGATGGCTTCCGAGTTGCCCAGTTCCATCCCCAGATGAAACGCCGGTAAATGCGAGAGTAATAAATAGTCGACGATTTCCCGGGTCCCGGAGCCGTGCTCGCGTAAAATCCACGGCGCTTCCGCCAGCCGTTGCAGCGTCACCTCCCCTTCGAGGAGCGGCGAATCCGGCGCGGCAAAGACCACCAGCTCATCTTCCAGCCAGGGTTCGGCAATAATATCCGCGGCGTGACAGGGACCTTCAATCAGCCCGATATCCACGCGCAGATCGGCCACCGCATTGATCACGTCCTGGCTATTGCCTACGCTCAGCTCCAGCGGTAAATCCGGCAGATCGCGTCGATAGCGCGCAATAATTTCCGGCAGAATATAGTTGCCGATGGTGCTGCTGGCGTAGACGCGGATCGCGCCGTTGTCGCCGCGAAACAGCTGTTCTATCTCCAGCGCCCGCTCCAGCAGCGCCAGCGCCCGCGGATAAAGCAGCCTGCCGTGCTCGTTGACCACCAGCCTTTTCCCTACGCGATCAAATAGCTGCACGCCCAGCTGCCCTTCGAGATCGGTCAGCGCCGCGCTAACCGCCGACTGGGAAAGCGCCAGCATTTGCGATGCCTGTGTCGTCGAACCGCTTTTTAATACTTCAGCAAAAACTTCCAGCTGCCTTAGCGTGATATGCATGTTTTTTCCTGCCTTTATAGACGACTCGCGATCCGCGGCGTGAGGCTGAGGCCCATCGTTCTCAAACCGCGAAACCGCGTGTTTACCACTTATTTCGATTAATTATAAATATATAATCAATTTTATATTTAAACCAGCGGGTCGTATGCTTTTCCCAGACAAAGGAGAAGGTTATGACAGCACTCACTTTACCGACTAAACATCGCCCATTGCGGCACTTTGCACCTGGACTGGCGCTGACCGCCGTTCTCACCGGCGCAGCGCTGTGGGCCGGTAGTTATCCGGCTATCGCTGGCGCGGGCTTCAGCGCCCTCACGCTGGCCATCTTATTCGGCATGGTCATCGGTAACACGGTTTACCCGAAAATCTGGCAGCCCTGCGACGGCGGCGTGATCTTTGCCAAGCAGCATCTGCTGCGTCTCGGCATCATTTTATACGGCTTTCGCCTGACGTTCGCCCAGATTGCCGACGTCGGCGTAGGCGGTATCGTCATTGACGCGCTGACACTTTCCAGCACCTTTTTTATCGCCTGCTTTCTTGGGCAAAAGGTTTTCGGCCTGGATAAACATACCAGTTGGCTGATTGGCGCTGGCAGCAGCATCTGCGGCGCCGCAGCGGTGCTGGCGACCGAACCGGTCGTCAAAGCGGAAGCCAGCAAAGTGACGGTTGCCGTCGCCACGGTGGTCATTTTCGGCACCATTGCCATCTTCCTGTACCCGGCGATTTACCCCTTCCTGGCGCACTGGTTTACGCCGGAAGCCTACGGCATTTATATGGGTTCGACGATGCATGAGGTTGCTCAGGTTGTCGCGGCAGGCCACGCGGTGGGTCCGGAGGCGGAAAACGCGGCGGTGATTGCAAAAATGCTGCGCGTGATGATGCTGGCTCCGTTCCTGCTGTTCCTCGCCGCGCGCGTGAAGCAATTAGCCCCGGCCAACGGCGGTGAGAAAAGTAAAATCACCATTCCGTGGTTTGCGATCCTGTTTATTCTGGTGGCGGTGTTTAACTCCTTCCACCTGCTGCCGAAAGCGGTTGTCGATATGCTGGTCACGCTGGATACCGTACTGCTGGCGATGGCGATGGCCGCCCTCGGCCTGACCACCCACGTCAGCGCGCTGAAAAAAGCCGGCGCCAAACCGCTGCTGATGGCGCTGATGCTCTTCGTCTGGCTGATTGTCGGCGGCGGCGCGATTAACCTGGCCATTCATAGCCTGATGGCCTGAAGCCCCTCGCGACTCAGGTTGTATTAAGGATGATGTAACTCTCCGGCTAAGCCGCTATCATTACCCTCCCCCCAGCGGCTTAACTGGAGTTTTTTTATGAAATATATTGGAGCGCACGTCAGCGCCTCCGGCGGTGTAGCCAACGCCGCCATTCGCGCAGCCGAAATCGGCGCGACCGCATTTGCCCTCTTTACCAAAAACCAGCGCCAGTGGCGCGCCGCCCCTCTGAGCGACGAAACCATTGCTGAATTTAAAGCCGCCTGCGAAAAGTACCAGTTCGGTCCGGGGCAAATTCTGCCGCACGACAGCTATCTGATTAACCTCGGTCATCCGGTGGAGGACGCGCTGGAAAAATCCCGCGATGCCTTTATTGATGAACTCTCCCGCTGCCAGCAGCTCGGCCTGACGCTGCTGAATTTCCATCCGGGTAGCCATCTGCAGCAAATCCCGGAAGACGAATGTCTGGCGCGTATCGCCGAATCGATCAATATCGCGCTGGCAAAAACCGAAGGTGTCACGGCGGTCATTGAAAACACCGCCGGCCAGGGTAGTAACCTGGGCTTTAAGTTTGAGCATCTGGCGGCCATCATCGACGGTGTGGAAGATAAATCACGCGTCGGGGTGTGCATTGATACCTGTCACGCCTTCGCCGCCGGCTACGATCTGCGCAGCGCCGAAGAGTGTGAAAAAACCTTCGCTGATTTCGAACGGATTGTCGGTTTTCAGTATCTGCGCGGTATGCACCTGAACGATGCGAAAAGCGCGTTCGCCAGCCGCGTTGACCGTCACCACAGCCTGGGTGAAGGCAATATCGGCCATGATGCTTTCCGCTGGATTATGCAGGACAGCCGCTTTGACGGTATCCCGCTGATTCTGGAAACGATCAATCCTGATATCTGGGCGGAAGAGATCGCCTGGCTGCGGGCTCAGCAAACGGAAGAGGCTACGGTCTGATATGAACGACAGGGAAAAGCAGATCCTCAAAATTTTGCGGCGCAATCCGCTGATTCAGCAGCATGAAATTGCCGATATTCTGCAGATTAGCCGCTCCCGCGTGGCCGCGCACATTATGGACCTCACGCGTAAAGGGGCCATCAAGGGCAAAGGCTACATCCTTACCGAGCAGGAGTACTGCGTCTCGCTGGGCGCGGTGAATATGGATATCCGCGGAATTGCCGATATCCATTATCCTCAACCGGTGTCAAACCCGGGTAATATCCAGTGCTCAGCCGGCGGCGTGGCGCGAAATATCGCGCATAACCTGGCGCTGCTGGGCCGCGATGTGCATTTGATTTCCGCCGTCGGCAGCGATTTTTACGGCGAAACGCTGCTGGAGCAGACCCGACAGGCCGGGGTTAACGTGCAAAGCTGTATCCGCCTGCACGGCCATAATACCGCCACCTATCTCTCCATCGCCAACCCGCGGGAAGAGACGGTGCTGGCGATTAACGATACGCATATTTTACAGTCGCTCACGCCGCAGCTGCTGAATCAGTATCGGGACCTGCTGACGCATGCCGGCGTCGTTCTGGTCGATTGTAATTTGACGGAGCAGTCGCTGGAGTGGGTATTTACCCTGGCTAACGGCATTCCGGTATTCGTTGATACCGTGTCCGAGTTTAAAGCGCACCGCATTCGCCCATGGCTGGGGAAGATCCACACCCTCAAACCCACGCTGCGCGAACTGCAGATCCTCTGGGGAGAACCCATTGAAAACGAGGCGGATCGCGATCGGGCGCTAGCATGGCTGCACGAAAGGGGTACTCAGCGGGTGGTGATTTGCTCGGAAGACGACGCTGTTTTCTGTAGCGAAGCAGGGGGTGAACGCTTCCGGATGAGTCTGCCGGACCATACGACGATAGACAGCTTCGGCGCCGACGATGCGCTAATGGCCGGGCTACTTTATAGCTATCTCGACGACAGCGACTTTAAAGAGAGCGCCGCTTTCGCCATGGCCTGCACCGCCATCACCCGCGCCAGCGACAGCATCAACAACCCTTCTTTATCCGTCGATAACGCGCTCAATTTACTTCCCGGCGTCGCGTAGCACGCACCGCAGGCGCGGTGCGTGCAGCGTGTTATGCTAGCCCAATAAAGAACCCGGCGATGGTGGCGCTCATCAGGTTAGAGAGCGTGGCCGCCGCCAGGGCGCGCAGCCCAAGCTGGGCAATTTCCGGCGCGCGCTGCGGTGAAATGGCCGAAAACGCCCCGACAACCACGCCGATCGAGCCAAAGTTGGCGAAACCGCACAGCGCGAACGAGATGATCGCAACGGTTTTCACGTCCAGGTTTCCGCCGCTTTGCAGATAAGGCGAAAAGTTGAGGTAGGCGACGAATTCGTTGATCGCCAGCTTTTGGCCAATCAGGCTGCCCGCCAGCGTCGCATCGCTCCAGTCAACGCCCATGATCCACGCCAGCGGTGCGAGCAGAAAGCCGAAAATCCCCTCCAGCGTGGCGTGACCGTAGCCAAACCAGCCGCCAATGCCGCCGATAATACCGTTCAGCAGCGCGATAATCGCCACAAACGCCATCACTACCGTTGCCACCCCAGCAGCAATTTTCAGGCCAGTCATCGCCCCTGACGCCGCCGCCTCGATCACGCTTTTCGGCGGCGTCTCGGTGAAAGAGAGATTGTCGAAAGTGACCTGGGATGCTTCAGTTGCCGGACTCAGCATACGGGCAAACAGAATCCCGCCGGGGATGGCCATTAGCGAAGCGGCCAGCAGATAATCAATCGGCACGCCCATACCGGCATAGCCGATCATCATTGACCCGGCGATCGACGCCATTCCGCTGCAAATCGCGGTAAACAGCTCATTGCGGTTGAGCTTGTTGATAAACGGTTTGACGATCGCCGGGATCTCATTTTGCCCAAGAAAAATGGTGGTCACGGCGACAAAAGACTCAATTTTGCTGATATTCAGCGCCTTCTGGAAGATGCCGCCAAGAATCCGGATCAGCAGCCCCATCACGCCAAGGTAGTAAAGCAGGCTTATCAGTGCGGTGACAAAAATGATGGCGGGCAGCACGCGAAAGGCGAAGATAAAGCCGGCGCCGTCAAACAGTACGTCCATCTTCGGGCCGACCAGTGAACCAAAAATAAACGCGCTTCCGGCGTCGCTATAGGACATGACTTTATGTACCCCAAGCGCGGCCTGCTCGACCAGCCACTTGCCCGGCGGAAAGTAGAGCATCACCCCGCCAATGACGATTTGCAGCAGCAGCGCCGCCCCTACCGTTCTGACGCTGATGCGTTTTTTATTGACTGACAGCGCAAAGGCAATGGCCAGCAACACCACCATCCCCAGAAGACTTCTCATGATGTCCATAATGATATCCTTACCTGGTGGAAAACCCGGCGCGGGCCAGGCTTTCGGTATCTTTGATATCGGGGCGGGCCACCGCAAACGGCCCGCAACTGTCGTCAGGCTACCTGCTGATACTCTTTGGCAATCTCGCAGGCCAGAATGGCGTTGTTGAAGACCAGCTGAATATTGGATTTCAGGCTGTCTCCGCCGGTCAGCTCCGCAACGCGGGCCAGCAGGAACGGCGTACTCGCTTTCCCCACCACGCCCTGCTCTTCCGCCTCCTTCACCGCCCGGTTGATGGCGGCATTGATTTTCTCTTCCGGCATCGCGAACGCTTCAGGAATAGGATTCGCCACCACCATGCCGCCATTCAGACCCGACTGCCATTTCACCGCCATCGCTTTGGCGATCTCTTTGGCGCTATTGAGGCGAATGCTGACGTCAAACGGGCTGGTTCGGCAGAAGAATGCCGGCAGCGCAGAGGTTTGATAACCAATAAGCGGAACGCCAAACGTTTCTAAATATTCGGTCGTTAAACCGAGATCGAGAATAGATTTTGCACCGGCGCAGACGACGGTGACGTTGGTATTAGCGAGCTCCTGTAAATCGGCGGAAATATCAAACGTGTGCTCGGCGCCACGATGTACTCCGCCAATACCGCCGGTGGCAAAGACTTTAATTCCGGCCATTGCGGCAATAATCATGGTAGACGCCACGGTGGTCGCGCCATTTAATCCTGCGGCGACAACAAAGGGTAAATCACGACGACTGACTTTGGCGACGTTATGCCCTTCTCGGCCCAGTAGTTCAATTTCTTCACGGCTCAAGCCAACTTTCATCACGCCATGAATAATCGCAATGGTTGCCGGCACCGCCCCCCGGCGACGAATGGTTTCTTCTACTTCCAGCGCCGTTTGCGCATTTTCCGGAAATGGCATACCGTGAGAAATAATGGTTGATTCCAGCGCCACTACTGGCTGATTATTTTTCAACGCCTGCTGAACTTCCGCAGAAACCTGTAATAATTCAGAGGAAATATTTAATTCAGACATATTCTTTCTCCACTACCTTTTTTACGTTGGCGTAAGATAATTCAGGGTTATTGGTGAATTCCGATGAAAGCGCCAGAGAAGAGCATCCCTGAGCAAACTTCACCGCTTGCGAAAATGAACAGCCGTCGAGCCAGCAGCAGGCAAGGCCGGCCATCATGGCATCACCGGCGCCGGTGACGTTAACGACCTGAGTTTTCAGCGGCGCGGACCAACCGCGTTCCCCATCTTTCTCACTGTAGTAAACCCCGTCGCCGCCCATGCTCAGCACCAGGCGCTTCAGGCCACGCTGATGAAACCAGTCGGCAACGCGCGCGACATCATCCGTGCCGGACAGCGCGATGCCGCTCAGCGTTTCAGCCTCAAGCCGGTTCGGTTTCAGGGTGTGAATACGCTCCAGATGCTGGCTGATTTTCACGCACTTCCAGGCTGAAACCGGATCAACAAAAACGGGCGTTGCGCCGCTATTTTCCATCAGCCAGGCGAGAGCGGCCTCGCTGATATTGCAATCAACGACAATCACCGCAGCATTGCAGATAAAATCTTGATGCTGGCTTAAAAACGCTGGCGTAATATGTTCAGTGATGCTCATATCATTAATCGCCACCAGCATTTCACCGGTATTATCAAGCAGCGATAAATAGCTTGAAGTACCCTCCCCCTGGATAACCTGACATTTATCGACGTGAACCCCTGAGTGGGCCGTTTGTTTTAATAGAGAGTGGCCATAAAAATCGTCACCGACAACCGATAATAGCCACGCTGTTTTATTTAACAAGGCAATGTTTTGCGCAATGTTTCGCCCTACGCCACCGGGAGTATATTTTATTTTCCCGGGGTTAGAATCCGCATAGTTCAACGATACATTGGAATAACCAGCAACATCCATATTTGCCGATCCAATAATTACAACGTAATCATTTTCAGGCATGAAAATACCCTCCAGCATAAAAAATGCTATGGCAGTGGAATTATTGAATATCAATAAATAAGCATGCTTCCATTCATCACCTCCAAATAAACACATGTTTGAATGTGAACATGTGTTTATGTTAAGCGGAATGTTTTTAAAGTAAAGAGGTCAGCAAGAGGGATTTCATATGAACATGAACAAAATCACAAAAAATGACCCGTATGGTTTTTAAACAGTTTAAAAATGCGAAGGAGAGCACATACGGCAGGATGAGCGGGAGGAGATGAGGCATAAAAAAGGGCAGAGAAGACTCTGCCCTTGAGAACGATTTAATGGGTCGATCAGGCTGCTTTTTCTGCTACCTGAGCTTCAGGACGTTTCAGCACCGCGTAGGAGAGCCCTGCGACCAGCGTACCGACGACAATCGCCATCAGATAACCGAGTACCGGCGTAATCGCGCCAGGAATCAGCAGGACGAACAGACCGCCGTGCGGCGCCATCAGCTTAGCACCGACCGCCATGGACATCGCGCCGGTGACCGCGCCGCCAACGATACAGCAAGGCAGGACGCGCATCGGGTCGCGAGCAGCGAACGGAATCGCGCCTTCGGTGATAAAGCACAGGCCGAGAACCAGTGCGGCTTTACCGCCTTCCTGCTGCGCTTTGTCGAACTTTTTACGCGCAATCAGCGTCGCCAGACCCAGCGCCAGCGGTGGAACCATACCTGCCGCCATAATGGCCGCCATCGGCGCATAGGTTTGGGTACTCAGAAGACCAACACCAAAGGCGTAGGCCGCTTTGTTCACCGGGCCACCCATGTCGGTACACATCATACCGCCGAGGATCGCACCGAGCAGAACCGCGTTCGCCGTGCCCATGGTTTGCAGCCAGTGGGTCAGGCCTTCGAGGATCCCGGCAACGGGTTTACCAATCAGGTAAATCATCGCCAGACCTACGATCAGGCTGGAAACCAGTGGAATGATCAGGATTGGCTTCAGCGCCTCCATACTTTGCGGCAGTTTCAGCTTCGTACTGATCGCTTTCGCCACGTAACCGGCAAGGAAACCAGCGATGATACCGCCGATGAAGCCGGACCCGGTGCTTACCGCCAGCATACCGCCGATAAGACCCGGCGTCAGGCCCGGACGGTCAGCGATGGAGAAGGCGATAAAGCCCGCCAGTACCGGCACCATCAGCGCGAAGGCTGAGCCCCCACCGATTTGCATCAGCGCGGCGGCCAGGGTGTCTTTCACTTCAAAGGCTTTAATACCAAAAGCGAAGGAGAGCGCGATACACAGACCGCCCGCCACCACCATCGGCAGCATGTACGACACGCCGGTCAGCAGGTGGCGATAGGCGCCAGCGGACTCTTTTTTGCCTTCCGCCGCGGCCTGGGATTTACCCGCAGGCTGATACGGTTTCGCTTCAACAACGGCTTTATCCAGCTCCTGAGCGGTTTTCTTCAGCGCCAGTCCGGTGGTGGTGCGATACATCGGCTTACCGGCGAATTTCGCCAGATCCACTTCGATATCGGCAGCCACCACCACCAGATCCGCCTGTTCAACTTCTTCCGGCGTGATTGCATTACCCGCGCCCACGGACCCGCGCGTTTCAACTTTCACCCACCAGCCGCGTTTTTTGGCTTCGGTTTCAATCGCTTCCGCCGCCATAAAGGTGTGCGCCACCCCGGTCGGACAGGCGGTAACCGCCACGATGCGTTTCGGACCGTTGGTCGCTGCGGGTACAGCGGCAGCGGCCGGGGCGCTGTAAGGCGTTGCATGGCTTTTGGCCTCACCGAGGAACAGCTCCGGGTGCGCTACGGCGCGGTTAATATCGCCGAGATAGACCTTTTTGCCGTTCAGCGCGCTGTCGGCCGGCAGCGCCGTGCCCAGCACAATCGCCAGCTCAGCGTCGTTCGGGTTATCAATCAGTTCGAGTTGCGCTTTTTGCGCCGCAGTGCTTAACAGGGTCTTCGCCATATAGGCGCGAGCCTGTCCAAGCCCGGCATCAATAATCAGCAGCGTTTTCATTATGCCTCTCCTGCTGTTAATTAAAGGGTTGTAAGTCGACGCGCGCCATCATTGCGGCCAACTGGGTACGATCGGTAATACCGACATTGCTCTGACTCACCGCCAGCGCGGCAACTGCCGTTGCCAGGCGCAGCGTATGTTCGCTGGACTCACGCATCAGCAGGCCATAAATCAGGCCGCCAACCATGGAGTCACCGGCGCCAACGGTGCTTACCACTTCAACGGAAGGCGGCTTGGCAATCCACTCTCCGGATGCGTTAACCCACAGAGCGCCTTCTTCGCCAAGGGAGATAACTACGTGGGCAATTCCCTGCTCACGCAGCGCATGAGCGGCTTCAATCACATCTTTCATTTCAGGCAGCTTGCGGCCCGCCCAGATTTCCAGCTCGCGGCGGTTAGGTTTAACCAGCCACGGCGCCGCTTTCAGACCGGCAACCAGCGCTTCGCGGCTGCTGTCAAAAATGATGCACGGGCACTGGCTACGCAGACGGGTCATCCAGTCAGTGAACGCTTCCGGGCTGACGCCAGACGGCAGGCTACCGCTCACGCAAACCATATCGAACTGGCCCAGCCAGCTCAGGGAATCGTTAACAAAACGCTCCCAGTCGCCCGGCGTGACTTCAAAGCCGGAGAAGTTGAAATCGGTGACTTCGCCATCTTTTTCCGTCAGCTTAACGTTGATACGGGTACGGCCCTGAACAACCTGAAAACGGTTAGCAATGCCCAGCTCGCTGAACAGCTGCTGAAAACCATCCTGATTGTCTTTACCGAGGAAACCGCCAACGGTGACGTCGATACCGAGATCTTTCAGCACTTTTGCAACGTTGATCCCCTTCCCTGCGGCGTGCAAACCGGTGGTGCGAACAAGGTTAACCTCACCGCGTTCAATTTCCGGGGTAAAACCCACCAGGTCATAGGCCGGGTTTAAAGTAATCGTTGCGACACGTCTGCTCATTTATGCGCCCTCCCCAAGGCCTGCGGCGATCGCTTCGCCAATCGCATCCAGCGCCTGCTGCGCATCTTCACCCTGCGCGGTAAAGCGCAAGCGGTGACCTTTTTTCACGCCCAGCGCCACGACTTTCATCAGGCTGCGGCCGTTGGCCGGCTTGCCCGAACCATCAAGGTTGGTGACGGTAATGTCGCTGGAGAATTGTTTAATGGTATTCACCAGCATCGTGCCGGGACGCGCGTGCAGCCCGTGCTCGTTGCGGATAACGTATTCCGCGCTGAGAACATCTTCCGCAATCGCGTCGTCGCTGGTCAGCAGCGCCAGCAGCGTGGCGCCATCAGCCTTCAGCAAACGGTCAGCTTTTTTGTCGAGCAGCAAATTGCTCAGGCGATTAAGCACCGCCGTCGGCTGGTCATCGGCCATCGCGACGGTAATCAGTAGCGAAACCGGCTGCTCATCGCTGGTGAAGGCGCTGGCCGCGCGGCTGACGGCAACGGCGCTGCGCAGGTTGCCTTCGGTGCTGTCGTTCAGCCAGATGCCCTGACCGAGGTTCAGCGGTTTATCATTAATCGTACGGCTAACAAAGGAAGCATCGACGGCGCCAGCTTCTTTCAGCCGCGCGGCGTTCAGCGCCTGCAGGGTCAGCAGGTCGCTGGCGACAACGTCCAGGGTCAGCGTCTCGTTATCGAGCTTCAGCGCTTCGCTCTGCTTTTCACCCATCAACAGGGCGCGCAGCTCTTCAGCGGTCGTCGCGGACTTAAGTTGTTCAGCAACGGAGTCGTCGCTCAGCACGTGGGTCAGCTGACGCAGCAGCCCCAGGTGTTCATCCGAGCTGGCGGCAATACCGATGGCGACGTAGGCGGTTTGCCCTTCGCCCCAGGTCACGCCCTGCGGAAACTGATACACCTGAACGCCGGTTTTCAGTACCTGATCGCGGGTGTCGGTGGTACCGTGCGGAATCGCAATACCGTTGCCAAGGAAAGTGGAGGTTTGCTGCTCGCGAGCCAGCATCCCGTTGATGTAGCCGTCTGCCACGTTGCCCGCGCTGACCAGCGCGGAGGCAACCTGACGAATAGCCTCTTCTTTATTACCGGCCTGCTGACCGGGATGAATATCCTGCACAGATAACTGGAACATGGTTCTCCTCTCCTGCTGAATTGAATCGTTTCAGCTACTTTGAGAAAAAATGCGTCATCTACCTGCCGGAGAATCTCCCGATGACGCTGAAACGTTTCAAGAAGTCTGTACCTTTATTAGCCGCCAGGCAAGAAAAGTTCGTTTTCTGATAACAGAAGTTAGAGATACAGCACACTTTTGCTGAAGCGGGAGCGTCGAGGCCGGAAAAACTTCAGCTTTCTGCTGAAGTTTGATTTTGAAACATCTTTTTGATTTATTCGTGCCCTGGTACTGTTCATTTTCTGAGTGACGGCGTAAACTCCGCGACTCCTGAAAACCGATGAACGCCGACATGCAAAACAGTAGCGCCGCCCTGCCACGACGCGGGTTTGATTTCACCTCTTCCGCCTTTCTGATCGTCGCCTTCCTCACGGGTATCGCCGGGGCACTCCAGACGCCAACGCTGAGCCTGTTTCTGACGAACGAGGTTCACGTCCGACCGGCGATGGTCGGCTTCTTTTTTACCGGTAGCGCGGTGATCGGCATTCTGGTGAGCCAGTTCCTCGCCGGGCGTTCGGATCGCAAAGGCGACCGCAAGCGGCTGATCGTCTTCTGCTGCCTGATGGGCGTGCTGGCCTGCGTGCTCTTCGCCTGGAACCGTAACTACTTTATTTTGCTGTTCATCGGGGTATTTCTCAGCAGCTTCGGCTCCACCGCCAACCCGCAGATGTTTGCCCTCGCCCGCGAGCATGCGGACAAAACGGGCCGCGAGGCGGTCATGTTTAGCTCGATTCTGCGCGCTCAGGTGTCGCTGGCATGGGTTATCGGACCGCCGCTGGCCTACGCGCTGGCCATGGGTTTTGGCTTTACGGTGATGTATCTCAGCGCGGCAGTTGCCTTTGTGGTCTGCGGCGCGATGGTCTGGTTTTTTCTTCCCAGCATGCGTAAAGAGCCGAAGATTGCTACGGGCCATCTTGAAGCCCCGCGCACCAACCGCCGCGACGCGCTGCTGCTGTTTATCATCTGTACGCTGATGTGGGGAATCAACAGTCTGTACATCATTAATATGCCGCTGTTTATCATCAATGAACTGCATTTACCGGAGAAGCTGGCCGGGGTCATGATGGGCACCGCCGCCGGGCTGGAAATCCCGACCATGCTGATTGCGGGCTACTATGCCAAACGTTTCGGCAAGCGCTTCCTGATGCGCATCTCAGCGGTGGCCGGCGTGCTGTTTTACGTTGGCATGCTAACCGTCCACACCCCCGGGCTACTGCTGGCCCTGCAGGCGCTGAACGCCATTTTTATCGGTATCCTGGCCGGTATCGGTATGCTCTATTTCCAGGACCTGATGCCCGGACAGGCGGGTGCGGCCACCACGCTTTATACTAATACCACACGCGTTGGCTGGATTATCGCCGGTTCGCTGGCGGGGGTCGTTGCGGAAGTCTGGAGCTATCACGCCGTATTCTGGATTGCGCTGGTGATGGGGGTCATCACTCAGGCCTGCCTGTGGCGTATTAAAGACGTTTAAGGGTATACGCGCGGGCTTGCACCGTCACGAAGTGCTCAGCTCAAGATGAAGCAGCCAGGTCATGGCGTCTTCGCGATTGGTGGCGCACATTTCCGCTTCCGGCTTCAGGCTGGCACACACTTTCGGCCTTAACGGCGAGCCAAAAATAGCGCAGAGATTATTTTGCGATAGCTGCACACAGCGGGTGTTTGCCGGCTTGCCTTGCGGCATGCCCGGGATAGGGCTGGAGATAGAAGGAGCGATACAGCAAGCTCCGCATTCAGGGCGGCATTCCATAATCGACTCTTCCGATAACGCTTTTAGCAGCCCAGCCTAAACGTTTTACCTGAAGATAGCAAAACAGACGAATTCCACTTGCCTGAAAGGCCCGGCGCGAGTAGTTTTACGCGATATTTTCGACCCTTTAAGTGACAGGATTACTGCAATGCCAAGAGCGAATGAAATTAAAAAAGGTATGGTGCTGAATTACAACGGCAAACTGCTGATTGTTAAAAATATTGATATTCAGTCACCCAGCGCCCGCGGCGCAGCGACGCTGTACAAAATGCGTTTCTCCGATGTACGCACCGGCCTGAAAGTGGAAGAACGCTTCAAAGGCGACGACATCGTCGATACCGTCACCCTGACCCGCCGCTTCGTTGACTTCTCCTATATCGATGGCAACGAATACGTCTTTATGGATAAAGAAGATTACACCCCGTATATCTTCACCAAAGAGCAGATCGAAGAAGAGCTGCTGTTTATGCCGGAAGGCGGCATGCCGGATATGCAGGTTCTGACCTGGGACGGCCAGCTGCTGGCGCTGGAACTGCCGCAGACCGTGGATCTCGAAATCGTTGAGACGGCGCCGGGTATCAAAGGCGCATCCGCAAGCGCGCGTAACAAACCGGCGACGCTGAGCACCGGCCTTGTTGTTCAGGTGCCTGAATACCTGAGCGCAGGAGAGCGTATCCGCATCCATATCGAAGAGAGCCGCTACATGGGCCGCGCGGACTAAACTCCGCGTTTGCAACATCCTGGAGGGCAGCCAGCGGCTGTCCTTTTTATTAGCCCCATATCCACTCCCCTCCGCCAAAAGCTGTTATACCAATAATAGCAAGGTTACCGCTAATCTCACCGGCTCTCTCCGCATACTTTGCGGCCTGACCGTTTACCGCGACAGAATTGCATGATCAAGCTCACATTAAGCGGATAAATAAGGCTCACCAATTTAATTTGTTGTCATATATCTTTACACTGGCCATGTTAATTATTGGTTAATCAGGTGTGTTAAGAATGACAACCATTGCGACAGCCACGCTGGCGGAAGGCGTACAGCTTCCTCGATACGATCGCAGTCAGCTGCGTTCGCGTATTGTGCATTTCGGTTTTGGCGCGTTTCATCGCGCGCACCAGGCCCTTCTCACCGATCGGGTGCTCAACGCCAGCGGCGGAGACTGGGGGATTTGTGAGATTAGCCTGTTCAGCGGCGATCGGCTGATGAGCCAGCTGCGCCAGCAGGACCACCTGTTTACCGTGCTGGAAAAAGGCGCCGAGGGCAATCAGCCGATTGTTGTCGGCGCCGTTCATGAGTGTCTGAATGCGAAACTGGATTCGCTGGCCGCTATTATTGAGAAATTTTGCGAACCGCAGGTCGCCATTGTCTCTCTGACCATCACCGAGAAGGGCTACTGCATCGATCCGGCCAGCGGCCAGCTGGATATGACGCAGCCGCGCATTATTCACGATCTGCAAAATCCGACGCTGCCGCAATCGGTTCCCGGCATTCTGGTGGAAGCGCTGGCGCGCCGCCGGCAGCGGGGGCTACCGCCGTTTACCGTCCTCTCCTGCGATAATATTCCCGATAATGGACATGTGGTAAAAAACGCCGTGCTGGGAATGGCCGAAAAACGGGACCCGGAGCTGGCGCAGTGGATCGCCGAACACGTCAGCTTTCCCGGTACTATGGTTGACCGCATCGTGCCCGCCGCCACCGATGAGTCGCTGGCAGAAATTAGCGCGACGCTAGGCGTGGAAGACCCCTGCGCAATCAGCTGCGAACCCTTTATCCAGTGGGTCATTGAAGATAACTTTGTTGCCGGTCGCCCGGACTGGGAAACCGCGGGCGTCCAGATGACCGATGACGTTTTACCGTGGGAACAAATGAAGCTACGGATGCTCAACGGTAGCCACTCGTTTCTCGCCTGGCTTGGCTATCTGGCTGGCCATGCGCATATTAGCGACTGCATGCAGGATCCGATTTTCCGCAGCGCCGCCTACCGCCTGATGCTTGACGAACAGGCGCCAACCTTATCCATTCAGGGCGTTGACCTGACGGCGTATGCTGACAGCCTGATCGAGCGCTTCAGCAACCCGGCGCTGAAGCATCGCACCTGGCAAATCGCCATGGACGGTAGCCAGAAGCTGCCGCAACGTATGCTTGAGGGTATTCGCGTCCATCTTGCTCGGGGCAGCCGCTGGCCGCTGCTGGCGCTCGGCGTCGCCGGCTGGATGCGCTACGTCAGCGGTATTGACGATGCCGGAAATGCGATTGATATTCGCGATCCGCTGGCCGATAAGATGCAGAAACGGGTTTCTGCCAGCAATGAACACCAGCGCGTGGCGGCCCTGCTTACGCTTGAAGAGATCTTCGGCCGCGACCTGCCGCAGAACCCGCAGTTTGTCGCTCATATCACCGCCGCATGGCATCAGCTCGCCGCTTTTGGCGCGCGTCAGGCGATTGCCGGCACGCTGAACGCTTAACAATTTCTGCCTTTTAGCGGACAGATCCCCCTTCTGTCCGCGGTAAGACTTCTCTTTTCCCCTTTTTTTCGTCAGGATAGCGTAACTGTTACAACATTACATTTATCCTGGAGAAAAAGTGACCAAAACCAATTTGATCACGGGGTTTCTCGGCAGCGGCAAGACGACGTCGATTCTGCATCTGCTGGCCCATAAGCCCGCGGATGAAAAATGGGCCGTGCTGGTCAACGAGTTTGGTGAAGTGGGCATTGACGGCGCGCTGCTGGCGGAAAGCGGCGCGCTGCTCAAAGAGATCCCCGGCGGCTGCATGTGCTGCGTGAACGGTCTGCCGATGCAGGTCGGTCTCAACGCCCTGCTGCGCCAGGGCAAACCCGATCGCCTGCTGATAGAACCCACCGGGCTTGGCCATCCTAAACAGATCCTCGATATGCTGACCGCCGCAATATACGAGCCGTGGATCGACCTGCTCGCCACCTTATGCGTGCTGGATCCGCGCCAGCTGCTGGACGAAAAAATAGTGACCAACGACAACTTTCGCGACCAGCTGGCCGCCGCTGACGTCATTATCAGTAATAAAGCCGACCGCGCAACGGAGGAAAGCCAACGCGCATTCGCCGCCTGGTGGCAGACCTATGCCGGCGATCGGCGGTTCGTCAGCGCCACCCGGGGGAATATCGACCCGGCACTGCTTGATTTGCCGCGCCGCAATCTTGCGCCGCTTCCCGCCAGCCCCGAACACGCGCACGGCCACGGGCAGAAACAGGGCCTTGCGGCACTGAGCCTCCCTGCCCATCAGCGCTGGCGTCGCAGCCTCAATAGCGGCCAGGGCTATCACGCCTGCGGCTGGATTTTTGACGCCGAAACCGTTTTCGACACCGTGGCCCTGCTCGAATGGGCGCGCCTGGCGCCGGTCGGGCGCGTGAAAGGCGTGATGCGCATTGCGGAAGGAGTGGTACGCATCAACCGCCAGCAGCGCGATCTGCATATTGAGACGCAGAACGTTCCTCCCCCCGATAGCCGTATCGAGCTGATTGCCGATACCGAGACGGACTGGAACGCACTGCAGGCCTCCTTGTTGAGGATTCGTTTAAGTTAAGACGGCTATGGTTGCCGTCGTTTACCCAACACACGATAGTTATGATTAAAAATCGAATTCCCCTAATCCTGCTGCTGAACGCGGCGGGTGTTGCGCTTTTTTGTTCATGGTACCTTCCCGTTAACCATGGTTTCTGGAATCCGCTGGACTCGGCGATCTTCTATTTCTTTAACCACCTGGTTGGCGTGAGCACCGCTTATACCTGGCTACTGGCGATTATCAACAACCGCGCATTTGATGCCTGCTCGCTACTGGCGATGGGCAGCCTGATGCTAAGCTTCTGGTTTAAAGAGCAGAGCGCCGGACGCCGGCGGGTGATTATCATCGGCCTGGCGATGCTGCTGGCCGCCGTCATCATCAATCAGCTTGCCCAGCACCTGATGCCGGTTAAGCGCGCCAGCCCTTCGCTCTCTTTTACCGATATCACCAAAGTGAGCGATGTGATCTCCTTCCCCACTAAAGATGCGTCTAAAGATAGTTTTCCAGGCGATCACGGTATGATGCTGCTGATTTTTGCGTCATTTATGTGGCGCTATTTTGGTCGCCGGGCGTTTGCCATCGCGCTGGTCATATTCGTGGTGTTCGCTTTTCCACGCGTAATGATCGGCGCTCACTGGTTTACCGATATTGCCGTCGGCTCATTAACGGCGGTACTCATTGGCGCCCCCTGGGTATTGATGACCCCGCTGAGTGATAATGTCATTGCGTTATTTGAGCGTTATCTTCCGGGTAGAAAAACTAAAATTTAAATCCATCTTTACAATTAATTAATATCATTCATAAGGGATCGTTCTGGGTCCCTTTTTTTGTCCGCGCGTTTTTTCTCATCCGGCATCATCTTCCCGTCATAGTAATCATGTTAGAAATGAGTAAATTGCGTATTTTTTACCCATTACTGTCGCTATTTTGTCCTTTGCCGATGATTCACTTTTTGTCGCAAAAATACTTATAAGAAAATGCGTAAAACCGCTCGCCATCCCCCGGTTGATCGGGTAACCTCAATCTCGTTTTGCCTCGTCAGCGACATCAATTCAGAGAATGAATAAATTTGTGCGTCAGTCCACAGTTTTATGCTTACGGAATTGTCTCATTGCGACCAGTTAATTAGGCTCTAACACGTTTGGCATTTTTTATAACGACATTGTCGTTAAGGACAACAAGGGATAACACACAGCATGGTCAAATCTCAGCCGATTTTGAGATATATCTTGCGGGTCGCCCCCGCGATTGCAGTTGCGGTTCTGCTTTCCGCGTGTAGTTCAAATAGTACCGCCAGGAATATGCATTCTGAGACGCTTGCTGTGGGTAGTGGCGATTTATCATCACTGCAAGCCTCTCAGGATGAATTTGAAACGATGGTCCGCAACCTGGACGTTAAGTCCCGCTTGATGGATCAATATGCCAGCTGGAAGGGCGTGCGTTACCGCCTCGGCGGCAGCACTCGTAAAGGCATCGATTGTTCCGCCTTTGTGCAACGGACTTTCCGTGAACAGTTTGGCCTGGAACTGCCGCGCTCGACTTCAGAGCAGCAGGATTCCGGAAAATCGATCAGCCGCGCGCAGCTGCGCACCGGTGATTTAGTCCTGTTCCGTGCAGGTTCCACGGGCCGCCATGTAGGGATCTACATCGGCAACAATCAGTTTGTTCATGCTTCCACCAGCAGCGGTGTGACGATTTCAAGCATGGATGAGCCGTACTGGAAAAAGCGCTATAACGAAGCGCGACGCGTTCTGAGCCGTTCGTAATCGTCTTCTGCCGTTGGTTAATCCCTTGGCCAACGAAAGAAATAAAAAACACTGCCGAGGCGGTGTTTTTTTTTGCTCGCCAACCAGGAAACTTCGTAAAATAAGCGATGTCTTTAAGCAGGGATAGAAAAAGCGATTTCTATCAGCTCCCTGGCGCAAATCAACAATACGGACTGACTATATAGCCTATGCCTACCCGTCATCTCGCTCCCCGGCGAAAAATCTGGCTGACCAGCATATGTGTTGGAATAGCCGTCGCCCTGCTGGCCGGTAGCATCCAGTTTATGGTGATTTATCACAACCGTGCGGAGCGTTTCGACGCCATTATTCACAACGTTCATACGTATCTGCAGGACTACTTTCACGATTTGAATCAGACGATTCAGGGCATGCAGCCGCTGGTCGATCAACCCTGTGAAAACGTTGCCTCAGGCTTAACCGCCCATGCGGCATTCAGCCCGAACGTTCGCGCCATCCTGCTGGTCAAAAATGGCCTTGCGTTTTGCTCCTCCGCCACAGGCGCTATGAACACGCCCTTAATCCAGCTCATTCCGCAGCTTAATCTTACTCAAGCGGTCGATATGGCGATTCTGCCCGGGACGCCAATGATGCCGAAAAGCGCCGCGCTGGCGCTGTGGGTCCGCAGCCCACACGGCGGGAAAGACGGTATTTTTGTCTCGATTAATGCCAACCTGACGCCCTATATTCTCTACTCAGCTCGACAGAATGATTTCAGCGGCCTGGCGCTGGCCATTAACGACACCGCCATTTCCACCTTCAGCAACCAACTTATCGACCCGCAGACGCTGCTTTCGCCGCCCATTCGCCAGACGCAAATCGACGGCCTGCCGCTGAAGGTTTATCTCTACGCGAACAGCTGGCTGGCGGAGAATACGCAGTTTGCTCTACTGCTGGGCGTCGTGTGCGGGCTGCTGGCCGGGCTTTTAAGCTACTACATCCTGACGATTAAATCGGACCCGCGCAAAGAGCTGCTGCTGGCCATCAAAAACGATCAGTTCTACGTGGTCTATCAACCTGTGGTGAGGTCAGAGACGCTACAAATTAGCGGCATTGAGGTGCTGATGCGCTGGCGGCATCCGGTGGCCGGCGAGATCCCTCCCGATGTGTTTATCAACCTTGCTGAAACCCAGCAGATCATTATTCCGCTCACCCGCCATCTGTTAAAACTGATTGCGCAGGATGCGCCTGTTCTGCAAACGCTCCTGCCCGCAGGGAGCAAACTGGGGATAAATATCTCCCCCCTTCATCTGCATGCAGGCAGCTTTCAGCAGGACCTTCAGCACTTCGCCGCCGCCATGCCGGCCGGCCATTTTAGCGTGGTGCTGGAGATCACCGAGCGCGCAATGATCGATAAAAATCGCTCCTTAGGGAACTTCGACTGGCTGCACGAACAGGGCTTTGAAATTGCGATTGATGATTTTGGTACCGGCCATAGCGCGCTAATCTATCTGGAGCGCTATAACTTTGATTACCTGAAGATAGACCGCGGCTTCGTGCAGGCTATCGGCACTGAGACCGTCACCTCTCCGGTGCTTGATGCCGTTATTACCCTGAGCCGCCGCCTGAAGCTCACCACGGTCGCTGAAGGGGTGGAAACGCAGGAACAAGCGGAATGGCTGCGCGACCACGGGGTAAACTATTTACAGGGCTACTGGTTAAGCCGGCCGCTGACGCTGGAAGCGCTGATCGCCGCCCATGATGAACCGGCGAAATATTTCACAACCCGCTAAGTGTCCTTTATTATTTGCTATCAGAGGTCAGGCCGTTTCAGGCCCGGCATGGGAGGACGATATCCTGGTTATTTTTGCGCGCATCAGCCTGATACTGCTGACCTTATTTAGCCTGCACAGCCAGGCGCAAACCATTAAAGAGAGTGACAGGTTCGCGATTATTGGCGAACCGAAATACATTGCAGGCTTCACCCATTACGATTATGCCAACCCCGCCGCGCCTAAAGGCGGCGCAATTACCCTCGCCGCCATCGGTACTTTTGATAATTTCAACCGCTACGCCATGCGCGGCAACCCCGGTATCCGTACCGAAAGCTTATACGACACGCTTTTCACCACCTCTGATGATGAGCCCGGCAGCTACTATCCGCTGATCGCCGAGCATACGCGCTATGCCGATGATTTTTCATGGATGGAGATCGCGCTCAATCCCCGCGCCCGCTATCACGATGGCAGCCCCGTCACCGCCAGCGATGTCGCGTTTACCTTCCAGAAGTTTATGACCGAAGGGGTGCCGCAGTTTCGCCTCTATTATAAAGGCACCACCGTAAAAGCCATCGCTCCGCTCACCGTACGCATCGATTTAGCCAAACCGGGCAAAGAGAACATGCTTAGCCTGATGACGCTGCCCGTCATGCCGGAAAAATTCTGGAAAAACCATAAACTCAGCGACCCGCTATCCGCCCCACCGCTGGCCAGCGGCCCGTATCGCATCACCGCCTGGCGCATGGGCCAGTACATTACCTACTCGCGGGTAAAGGACTACTGGGCCGCCGACCTACCGGTCAACCGCGGGCGCTGGAATTTCGATACGCTGCGCTACGACTATTACCTGGACGACAACGTCGCTTTCGAAGCCTTTAAGGCCGGCGCCGTCGACCGTCGCGAAGAGAACGTTGCCAAAAACTGGGCTACCCGCTACGTTGGGCGCAATTTTACCCACGGCTATATCGTTAAAGATGAATACACCAACACCTCGGCGCAGAATACGCAGTGGCTGGCCTTTAACATTCAGCGCCCGGTATTTTCCGACCGCCGGGTACGCGAAGCCATTACCCTCGCCTTTGATTTTGAATGGATGAATAAGGCGCTGTTTTATCACTCCTACAGCCGCGCCAACAGCTTCTTTCAGAATACCGAATACGCGGCGCGCGATTATCCGGATGCCGACGAGCTGGCGCTGTTAACGCCGCTGAAAAAAGAGATCCCGGCCGAAGTTTTCACGCAGATATACCGTCCCCCGGTTTCCAGCGGCGATGGTTTCGAACGCGCAAACTTGCTGAAGGCGGATGCCATCCTTAACCAGGCAGGATGGATAGTGAAAAACCAGCGGCGGGTTAATGCGAAGAGCGGCAAACCGTTACGCTTTGAGCTGCTGCTTCCTTCCGGCAGCAGCGATCGCTGGGTCCTGCCCTTCCAGCACAACCTCCAGCGGCTCGGCATCGTCATGGATATTCGCCAGGTCGACAACTCCCAGTACAGTAACCGCAAGCGCAGCCGGGATTACGACATGATGCCCAACGTCTGGCGCGCCACGCCCTGGCCCGGCACCGACCTGCAAGTCTCCTGGGACTCCGAATATATTAACTCCAGCTACAACGCTTCAGGAGTACAAAGCCCGGCCGTCGACCGGCTCATCGCGCAGATTATTCGCTGGCAGGGTAATAAAGAAAAGCTGCTGCCGCTGGGCCGGGCTCTCGACCGCGTGCTGACCTGGAACTATTACATGCTGCCGATGTGGTATATGGCGCAGGACCGAACCGCATACTGGGACAAATTCTCCTTCCCGCAGACCCGCGCGGTCTACTCCTCCGGTTTCGAAAACTGGTGGTACGACGCAGGCAAAGCGGCCAGACTCCCAGCGGACAGACGCTAAGGAATTAAGATGGGTGCATATCTGCTCCGCCGACTACTGCTCATCATCCCCACCCTGTGGGCGATTATCACCATTAACTTTTTTATTGTGCAGATCGCGCCTGGCGGTCCGGTCGATCAGGCGATTGCGGCGATTGAGTTCGGCGACCGCGGAGGCTTGCCCGGCGCCGGAGATGGCGGCATGGCCGCCAGCCATGCGCGTACCGGGGTCAGCAACATCAGCGATGGGCACTATCGCGGCGGGCGCGGGCTGGACCCGGAGGTGATTGCCGAGATAACCCACCGCTACGGCTTTGATAAGCCGCTGCACGAGCGTTATTTTAAAATGCTCGGTGATTATCTGCGCTTTGATTTTGGCGATAGCCTGTTTCGCAGCTCATCGGTACTGCAGCTGATTAAAGACAGCCTGCCGGTCTCAATCACCCTGGGCCTGTGGAGTACGCTCATCATCTACCTGGTGTCGATTCCGTTGGGGATCCGTAAAGCGGTCAGCAACGGCAGCCATTTTGACGTCTGGAGCAGTACGCTGATTATTATCGGCTATGCCATCCCGGCGTTCCTGTTTGCCATTTTGCTGATCGTTATCTTTGCCGGCGGCAGCTATTTCGATCTCTTTCCGCTGCGCGGGCTGGTGTCAGCTAATTTCGACAGCCTGCCCTGGTACCAAAAAATCCTCGACTATCTCTGGCATATCACCCTACCAGTGCTGGCAACGGTGATTGGCGGTTTTGCCGCCCTCACGATGCTGACTAAAAACAGCTTTCTTGATGAAATCCGCAAGCAGTACGTGGTTACCGCTCGCGCCAAGGGCGTCAGCGAAAAGCAGATCCTTTGGGGCCACGTGTTTCGCAACGCGATGCTGCTGGTGATTGCCGGTTTCCCGGCCACCTTTATCAGCATGTTTTTTACCGGCTCGCTGCTGATTGAGGTGATGTTCTCGCTAAACGGACTGGGGCTGCTGGGCTATGAGGCCACCGTATCTCGCGATTACCCGGTCATGTTCGGCACGCTGTATATTTTTACCCTGATTGGCCTGCTGCTGAATATCATCAGCGATATCAGCTATACGCTGGTCGATCCGCGAATCGATTTTGAGGGCCGCTAATGTCATTTTTTAGTCCCGTCAATCAGGCCCGCTGGGCGCGTTTTCGCCACAACCGCCGCGGCTACTGGTCGCTATGGCTCTTTTTAGCGCTTTTCGCCTGTAGCCTGTGCGCAGAGCTTATTGCGAACGATAAGCCGCTGCTGGTCCAGTACCGCGGAAGCTTCTACGTTCCGCTCCTGAAAAACTACAGTGAGACCACCTTCGGCGGCAGCTTTGCCACCGCCGCCGACTATCAGGACCCGTGGCTGCAAAAACGGCTGGCGGATAACGGCTGGGCCCTGTGGGCGCCGGTTCGTTTCGGCGCGACGACCATTAATTTCGCCACCGACGCGCCCTTCCCTTCGCCGCCGTCGGGACAGAACTGGCTGGGCACCGATGCCAACGGCGGGGACGTGCTGGCGCGTATTCTGTACGGCACGCGCATTTCCATTCTCTTTGGACTGCTGCTGACCTTCTTCTCCAGCGTACTGGGGGTGATGGCCGGCGCCGTTCAGGGGTATTACGGCGGAAAGATTGACCTCTGGGGGCAGCGGTTTATCGAAGTCTGGTCGGGAATGCCGACGCTGTTTCTGATTATCCTGCTCTCAAGCGTTGTGCAGGCCAACTTCTGGTGGCTGCTGGCCATTACCGTGCTGTTCGGCTGGATGGCGCTGGTCGGCGTGGTCCGGGCTGAGTTCCTGCGCACCCGTAACTATGATTATATCCGCGCCGCGCAGGCGCTCGGCGTCAGCGATCGCGCCATTATTCTGCGCCATATGCTGCCTAACGCCATGGTCGCCACCCTGACCTTCCTGCCGTTCATTCTCTGCAGTTCGATAACCACCCTGACCTCGCTCGATTTCCTCGGCTTTGGCCTGCCGCTGGGCTCCCCTTCGCTGGGCGAACTGCTGTTGCAGGGTAAAAACAACCTGCAGGCGCCCTGGCTGGGCATCGCCGCCTTTCTGTCGGTGGCGGTCCTGCTGACGTTATTGATTTTTATTGGTGAAGCGGTTCGCGACGCCTTTGACCCAAGCAAGGCGGTGTAGCATGACGCAACCTTTGTTAGATATCGATAACCTCTCCATCGCCTTTCGCCAGCAGGGTGAGACTATCCCGGTCGTCAGCGAACTGTCGCTGCAGATTGCCGTCGGCGAGACCCTGGCGCTGGTCGGCGAGTCCGGCTCAGGGAAGAGCGTGACCGCGCTATCGGTGCTGCGGCTACTCCCGTCGCCGCCGGTCAGCTATCCTGCCGGCGACATCCGTTTTCACGGCCAGTCGCTGCTGCACGCGGATGAACCCACCCTGCGCGGCGTGCGCGGTAACCGCATCGCGATGATCTTTCAGGAGCCGATGGTTTCGCTTAATCCACTGCATACCCTGGAAAAACAGCTGTACGAAGTGCTCTCTTTGCATCGCGGGATGCGCAAAGAAGCGGCGCGCGGGGAAATCCTCGACTGCCTGGATCGCGTCGGTATCCGCAACGCGCCCAGGCGGCTGGCCGACTATCCCCATCAGCTTTCCGGCGGCGAGCGCCAGCGGGTGATGATCGCCATGGCGCTGTTAACCCGCCCGGAGCTGCTTATTGCCGACGAACCCACCACCGCGCTGGACGTGTCGGTGCAGGCGCAAATCCTCACGCTGCTGCGGGAACTGAAGCAAGAGTTGAATATGGGGCTGCTGTTTATCACCCATAATCTGAGCATCGTTCGTCAGCTCGCCGACCGCGTCGCGGTGATGCAGAACGGCCGCTGCGTGGAACAAAACGGCTGCCGGGCGCTGTTTTCCGCCCCCGAACACCCTTATACCCGCCGCCTGCTGGATAGCGAGCCGTCGGGCGATCCCGTCCCGCTCGCACCCGATGCCCCGGTGTTGCTGCGGGCGGAAAATTTGAGTATCGCCTTCCCGATACGTAAAGGTCTGCTGCGGCGAGTTGTCGATCATAACCGGGTCGTTAACGCCCTCAGCTTTCATTTGCGCGCGGGAGAAACGCTGGGGCTGGTCGGCGAGTCCGGATCGGGCAAAAGCACCACCGGGCTGGCGCTTCTGCGTCTGATTCATTCCGATGGCGCGATCGCCTTTGACGGTGAGGCGCTTCAGGGACGTAATCGCCGGCAGATGCTGCCGCTGCGTCGCCGCATGCAGGTGGTCTTTCAGGATCCTAACTCATCGCTAAACCCGCGGCTCAACGTGCTGCAAATTATCGAAGAGGGATTGCGCGTCCATCAACCGACGCTCGCGCCGGCCGAACGGGAGCAGGCGGTGATTCAGGTGATGCAGGAGGTCGGCCTCGATCCACACTCACGGCATCGCTACCCTGCCGCCTTCTCCGGCGGCCAGCGTCAGCGCATCGCGATCGCCAGGGCGCTGGTCGTCAAACCGCAGCTTATCGTGCTGGATGAGCCCACCTCATCGCTGGATAAAACCGTACAGGCGCAAATCCTCGCGTTGCTGAAGGCGCTACAGCAAAAGCATCAGCTGGCCTATATTTTTATCAGCCATGATTTACGCGTCGTGCGGGCGTTGTGTCATCAGGTGATGGTGCTGCGGCAGGGAGAAGTCGTCGAGCAAGGTGAGTGCGAGCGCGTATTTACCGCTCCGCAGCAGGAGTATACCCGTCAGCTGCTGGCGTTAAGCTGACGGTCAGAAGGGATTGTTGCCGGAGAAAGGTTCCGCAATCGCCACGCCGAAATTTTTCAGGCGGCAGGTTGCAGCGAATTCGTCCTGACGGTTAACAAACAGGCACGGTTCCCCTTCGCATTCAACGACAGAGCTGTCGACCTCGATGTCGCTAAGCGCCTGGCTGAGCTTATGCATGACCGGCCACGCGCTTTCGCCATCGGGGCTGAGTAATTTCAACGCCACGAGGCTGTTTTCGCTCTGGGCGCCGTTTTGCGGAATCGGTTCAACTCTTGAACCTGCAAAACCGGCCAGCCAGCGATAGCTCTGCGGCAGACGGTGTACGATAGAGAGTTGCAGTGTATTCACGTGTTTACCCCGGAAGCAAAATACTTCACAATAATTTTACATCAATACTAACACATTATTGACAACCAGTCCTCTTCCTGCACAGAAAACGCTTACACCAGTGGCATAGCCGTGTTATTGGTTTGTAATGTAAAAGTTTATAATTGTGCAGATGGAACATCTTCGGGCTATATGTACCCGTTTCTGTGATCTAAAACAACTTTTTTATCGCAATCATGCGACTTTTTGAACGATTTGATTTTACATAAAATAAACAAATCGCTGAACAGAGAAGCCAGATTTGGTTGATATGCATCAAAAAAAGGGGCGATATCGCCCCTGAAAGTCGCTTAGCGCGCGGCTTTGCGCCGTCGGCTGGCGTAGAGGTAAAAGAGGATGGAGCTGCTGGCGCAGAAGGCGATAGAAATTAGCATTGGCCAGGCGGTGGTAAACGTCGCCATCGACAGCAGCGCGCCGACAATGGCGCCAATTCCGAAACGGAACGTCCCTGCCAGCGAGGAAGCGGTCCCGGCCATATGCGGAAACTCATCGAGAATCACCGCCATCGCGTTAGAGGAGACCATCGAAACGCAGCCGATGAACGCCGCCACGCCAAACACCAGCGCCCAGAACCCCACGCCAAACAGCGCGCACACGACCATCCACGCCGCCATAGCAAACTGGATCCATAGCCCGGCGCGGAACATATTCAGCGCCCCAATCCGCCGCACAAAACGGCTGTTGATCATGGTCATGACAAACAGGAAGACGACGTTCAGCGCAAAATAGTAGCCAAAGTGCTGCGGTGAAACGTGGTTGATATTGATATAGACAAACGGACCGGCGCTCAGAAACGAGAACATCCCGGCAAAGCTGAAACCGCTTGCCAGCATATAGCTCAGCACCCGCTTGTGGCGAAACAGCGTCGCGAAGTTGCCGAGCGTAGTGCGAATATGAAATTTCTGCCGGCGTTCCGGCGGCAGGGTCTCGCTAATAAAGAAGGCGATCATCGCCGAGGCTAATAGCGCCGCCACCGCGAGGATCCAGAAGATCGCATGCCAGCTAAACCACACCAGCACCGCTCCGCCGACCATCGGCGCCACCAGCGGCGCGACGGTGGTCACCAGCATGACGAACGACATCATCCGCGAGAACTCTTCCTTGGGATAGATATCGCGCATCAGGGCGTTAATGACCACGCTTGCCGCCGCGGCCGCCAGGCCGTGGAAAAAGCGCATGGTGATCAGCATATCGATAGTCTGCGACAGCGCGCAGGCCACCGCCGCCGCGGCAAAGACCAGCGTACCGCCCAGTATCACCGGTTTACGCCCCATGCTGTCCGCCATTGGGCCATATAAAAGCTGGCCCAGGGCAAAGCCCAGAATATAGGTACTGAGCGTCATCTGCGCGCTGCCGTCCGGCACATTAAACTGCGCCGCAATCACCGGCAGCGCCGGAAGATACATATCAATCGACAGCGGCATTAACATGGCCAGCAGGCCAAGAATAAACACAATCCCTAATGAAGAATTCTGCTTTGCCGTCACGTTTTACTCCGCGCATGTTGGCCGCCAACGCTGGCAATTTCTTCTGCCGTCAGCGGACGATATTCACCCGGCGCCAGCGACGCATCAAGCACGATATCGCCAATACGTTCGCGATGCAGGCCAACCACATGATTCCCCACCGCGGCAAACATCCGCTTCACCTGATGGTAGCGTCCTTCGCTAATGGTCAGGCGGACTTCGGTCGGCGTCACCACTTCCAGCACCGCCGGTTTGGTCAGGTCTTTCTCATTATGCAGCTGAACGCCTTCGGCAAACTGCTCGGCGGTGGAGTCATCCACCGGATTTTCCAGCGTCACCAGATAGGTTTTTTCGCAATGGTGGCGCGGGGAAGTAATGCGGTGCGACCACTGGCCATCGTCGGTCATCAATACCAGTCCGGTGGTGTCGATATCCAGACGCCCCGCGGCATGCAGCTTGTGCGCCACCGGCTCGTCGAGGAAATAAAGGACCGTCGGATGATCCGGATCGTCGGTGGAACAAACGTAACCCTGCGGCTTGTTGAGCATAAAGTAGCGCGGGCCGGTCTGCTGAACCAACGTATTGCCGTCATACTCGACGTCATGCTCCGGCAGAAGCTTGAAGGAGGAGTCTTTTACAATGTCACCGTCCACGGTAACGCGGCTGCCGCGGATTTCACGCCCGGCAATAGCCCGGCTAACGCCAAGTTGCTGAGCGATAAACTTATCAAGTCGCATGAGATTTTTTTAGCCTGTACAAGTGCTGGAGCGGGCAACGCGCCCGAAAAAGAAGAATTTCATGGGGTAGTATAACGGGCTATTAACACCACTCAAGGGAAAAGATTCGTGGCATACTATTCGCGAGTTAATTAACCGCCATAAATTCATGACATTTACATTACGTCCCTACCAAAAAGAGGCGGTCGACGCGACACTCGCCTGGTTTCGCCGCCATCATGAACCTGCCGCGATTGTGCTGCCGACAGGCGCAGGTAAAAGCCTGGTTATCGCCGAACTTGCGCGTCTGGCGCGCGGTCGCGTGCTGGTGCTGGCTCACGTTAAAGAACTGGTGGCGCAGAACCACGCCAAGTATTGCGCGCTCGGCCTGAAAGCGGATATTTTTGCCGCGGGCCTCAAGCGTAAAGAGAGCCACGGTAAAGTGGTCTTTGGCAGCGTGCAGTCGGTCGCCCGCAACCTCGACCAGTTTCAGGGAGAGTTTTCGCTGCTGATCGTCGACGAGTGCCACCGCATCAGCGACGATGATGACAGCCAGTATCAGCAGATTATCAGCCACCTTCAGCAGGTCAATCCGCACCTGCGCCTGCTGGGGCTGACCGCGACGCCTTTTCGCCTCGGTAAGGGGTGGATTTACCAGTTCCACTACCACGGCATGGTGCGCGGTGATGAAAACGCACTATTTCGCGACTGCATCTACGAGTTGCCGCTGCGCTATATGATTAAGAACGGCTACCTGACCCCACCGGAGCGGCTGGATATGCCGGTGGTTCAATATGACTTCAGCCGCCTGCAGGCGCAAAGTAACGGCCTGTTCAGCGAGGCCGATCTGAATCACGAACTGAAAAAACAGCAGCGCGTCACGCCGCATATCGTCAGCCAAATCGTTGAATTCGCCCAAACGCGCAAAGGGGTGATGATTTTCGCCGCCACCGTTGAACACGCCCGTGAAGTGACCGGGTTGCTTCCGCAGGGCGAAGCGGCCTTAATCACCGGTGAAACGCCGGGGCCGGAGCGCGATCGCATCATCGACGCGTTTAAAGCTCAGCAGTACCGCTATCTGGTTAACGTCGCGGTTTTGACGACCGGCTTTGATGCGCCGCATGTCGATCTGATCGCCATCCTGCGCCCGACCGAGTCGGTGAGCCTTTACCAACAGATCGTCGGCCGCGGCCTGCGCCTGGCGCCGGGTAAAACGGACTGCCTGATTCTCGATTACGCCGGTAATCCGCACGACCTTTACGCGCCTGAAGTAGGAACCCCGAAGGGGAAAAGCGACAACGTGCCGGTCCAGGTTTTTTGCCCGGCATGCGGTTTCGCCAATACGTTTTGGGGGAAAACCACCGCCGACGGCACGCTGATTGAACACTTTGGCCGCCGCTGCCAGGGCTGGTTTGAGGATGACGAAGGCCATCGCGAGCAGTGTGATTTTCGTTTTCGCTTTAAAAACTGCCCGCAGTGTAACGCGGAAAACGATATCGCCGCCCGCCGCTGCCGCGAGTGCGATACCATCCTGGTCGACCCCGACGACATGCTGAAAGCCGCGCTGAAGCTTAAAGATGCGCTGGTGCTGCGCTGTAGCGGAATGGATCTGCAGCACGGCGCGGATGATAAAGGCAACTGGCTGAAAATCACCTATTACGATGAAGATGGCGCGGATGTTAGTGAGCGCTTCCGCCTGCATACGCCCGCCCAGCGCACCGCCTTTGAGCAGCTCTTTATCCGCCCGCATACCCGAACGCCGGGCGTACCGCTGCGCTGGATAACGCCCGCCGATATCCTCGCCCAGCAGGCGCTTCTGCGGCATCCGGACTTTGTCGTGGCGCGCATGAAGGGGCAATACTGGCAGGTGCGGGAGAAAGTATTTGATTATCAGGGCCGATTCCGCCGGGCCAACGAACTGCGCTAATCGTCCTCACGTCTGAGGTTTTGGTTGCTGCGAACACGTATGGCGGCTATAATGCCGCCCGCTTTTGCATTCGCAAAGCAGATAATCTGCCTGCTGCTGGGTCGCCTGTAGCAGGATTTATACATAGAGAGACATCAATGTTTACTATCAACGCAGAAGTACGTAAAGAGCAGGGTAAGGGTGCGAGCCGCCGCCTGCGTGCAGCTAACAAATTCCCGGCCATCATCTATGGCGGCGAAGCTGCGCCAGTAGCAATCGAACTGGATCACGACAAAGTGTGGAACATGCAGACCAATGCAGAGTTCTACAACGAAGTTCTGACCATCGTTGTTGATGGCAAAGAAGAGAAAGTTAAAGCTCAGGCTGTTCAGCGTCACCCGTTCAAGCCGAAGCTGTCCCACATCGACTTCGTTCGCGCTTAATCGCTCGCTGAAAGTTGTATGGCAAGCGCCCCGCTCCGCAAGGTTCGGGGCGTTTTGTTTATCAGCCGAGTAGCGTTGACCTGTTCAGCGCCAGATGCTGCAACAGCATAATCGTTTTCGCATCGACGATTTCCCCTTCGCGAATAGCCTGCAGCGCTTTTTCCAGCGGCCACTCCAGCACCTCGATATCTTCCCCTTCCGTCGCCAGGCCGCCACCGTCGCCGCGCCGATCGTCGGCAGAGTATTCGGCAATGAAAAAGTAAAGCTTCTCCGTCACCGAACCGGGGCTCATGTAAGCGGTGAATACCGGCTCAATGCGCGTGACGCGAAAACCGGTCTCCTCTTCGGCTTCGGCAACGATGCGCGCCTCCGGGGAAGCGTTATCCAGCAGTCCGGCGGCGGCTTCGATCAAAAATCCATCATGACCGTTAATCCACACCGGAAAGCGAAACTGGCGAACCAGCACTACCGTTTGCTTTTCACGATTGTAGAGCAGGATCACCGCGCCGTTGCCGCGGTCGTAAGCTTCCCGGCTCTGCTCCTGCCAGCGTCCGTCCCGGCGCAATAGTTCGAAAGTATATTTCTTGAGCGTGTACCAGTTATCCGATAACAGCGTTTCGCGGATATGGCGAACGCGCGGTGCGTCAGCGTGCATGTTTTTCCCCTTTTAGGTGACAGCGAGCAACATAACATGCATAATCGTGCACAAACAAGATCGCTCATGAAGGTATTTTGATGCTCGCCAGCCAGAGAAAACAGCAGATTTTGCAGATCCTCGCTGAGGAAAAACAGGTGATGTCCGGGGATCTCAGCCAGCGCTTTAGCGTATCAGAAGACTCCATTCGCCGGGATCTGCGGGAGCTGGCCGCGGAAGGCAAGCTGCAGCGCGTCCACGGCGGCGCGCTGCCGGTTTCCGAAGCCATCGCGCCTATTGAAACAAGAAAGAACGTGCAAATCGCCTCAAAGCAGAGCATTGCCCAGCGCGCTGTTGAGCTCATTCAGCCCGGTCAGGTGGTGATTGTCGACGGCGGCACCACCACCGGGGAGATGATGCGCCTGCTGCCGGATAACCTCGCGTGTACCGTGGTCACCCATAGTCCGGGAATTGCCGTCGCGCTGGTGGAAAAACCGCTCATCGAGGTGATTTTGATCGGCGGCCGGTTGTTTAAACATTCCGTCGTCAGCGTCGGGTCTGCGGCCCTCGAGAGTATTTCCCGTATCAACGCCGATCTGTTTTTTATGGGGGTCACCGGCGTTCACCCCCGGGCGGGATTCACCACCGGTGACTATGAAGAAGCGGGCATTAAACGCGCGCTGGCGGCGCGGGCTGCCGAAACGGTGGTGATGGCGTCACAAGAAAAGCTTAACTCCGCGTCGGCCTTTGCCATCGGCGAGCTGGGGGCAGCCAGTACACTGATCGTGGATACGACCCTGGACGAGGCGCTGCGACAGCAGCTAACCCTGGCGGGGGTAGAAATCCTCTACGCCCTATAATGCGGGTTCAGGCAAAAAAATCCCGACCCGGCGTCGGGATTTTGCGCATTAATTTCCGCCAGAAGTACGGCGCTGTAGCTGATCGCGCAGGTTCGGCGGCGTGCCTTTAATGGTTAAGGTATCCGTAGCCGGATCCCAGAACACCCGCTCGCCCAGCAGCATAGCGTCAAAATTAATGGTTAACCCGCCGCCGCTGCCGGCAAACTTGGTTAACTGACGCAGCGTGCTGCGATCCGCCGGGAAGCTCTCTTCCAGCTCGTAGCCTTGTTCGGCAGTAAATTCCTGAAAGGTCTTCTCGCTGACGCCCGCCAGCTCTTTCGACAGCGACTCCAGCTCGATTTCCTCACCGGCCTGCAGCTGTTCGTTGCAGTAGCTGTATACCTGCTGGCGCACGTTTTGACGTTCAGATTTATCCAGCTGCGCATCGGCGGCGAAATCATCCAGCGCCTGCAGCAGGCCGCGGTTCTGCGCTTTGGCGTTCAGCCCTTCGCTGGCGCCGAGGAAATCCATAAAGAAATCCGCCACCTTGCGCCCTACCCGCCCCTTCAGGAAGGTCAGATAGCGCGTTGACTCCGGGTTGGTTTCCCACTCGGTTAAATCAATACGCGCGACGATATCCGCGTGATTGATGTCCAGATAATGGGTGGAGCTGATATCCAGCTCTTCGTTGACGCGCATGCTGCTTAGGTTGTTCAGCACCGCCACCATCAGATATTCCACCGCCAGATAACGATACTGGCAAAACAGCACAATACCACCTTCTGCAAAGGGATATTTTGCCAGTTCGTCGCGCAGGCGCCCGGTAGCGGCGCGGCTAAATGGCAGGAACGCTTCTTCGCCCTTACGCTGCCCGCGCAGCGCCTGCGCCAGCTCGCTCTCTTCATTAAACAGGCCGTAGGCTTTATTTTTTGCGCTGTAGACACGATGCAGTTCGGCCATCATCTCGACAACCGTCGCCGTCGGCTCCAGCAACGATTCGCGCAGCACCAGCTCCAGATTTTGTTCATCACGTTTGATTAACTGATGCAGGGCAATCTGGTCGATATCCAGACTCATGTTAAACTCTCCTTTTAGACCGGGCGGTATTCAACCACCGCGGGGGCAACGACGCAACCGCCGCGTGACTCTTTGCGAGCGAAGCCGCGCGCTTTTGCGTCGTGGCGAAAAAATGCGGAAAAAAAGCTGCTGCTACGGTAATATGTTGCCCTTTCACGAACAAACAGATTTTGAGTTTATGCCGCAATTATCCCGCTATAGCGATGAACACGTCGAACAGCTGCTCAGCGAGCTGACGAGCGTTCTGGAAACACATAAAGCGCCCGTTGACCTTTCACTGATGGTTCTGGGCAATATGGTGACTAACCTGATCAACAGTAGCGTCGCGCCGGCGCAGCGTCAGGCCATCGCCCGTTCTTTTGCCCAGGCGCTGCAGTCATCTATCAACGACGATCCAGCGCACTAAGGATAACGAACAACAGTATATGGTGACTCTTCGTCAGCCCTACCGAGAAAAAGTCTCCCAGATGGTCAGCTGGGGGCACTGGTTCGCCCTTTTCAACATGTTGTTGGCTATGGTGCTCGGCAGTCGCTATCTGTTTGTCGCCGACTGGCCAACGACGCTTGCCGGACGCCTCTTTTCGTACGTCAGCCTCGTTGGTCACTTCAGCTTCCTGGTCTTTACCAGCTACGTGCTGATTCTTTTCCCGCTGACTTTTATCGTCGTCTCTCAGCGCTTAATGCGCTTTATCTCGGTTGTTCTGGCGACCGTGGGCATGACGCTGCTGCTAATCGACAGCGAAGTTTTCACCCGTTTCCACCTGCATCTTAATCCCTTTGTCTGGGAACTGGTTATCAACCCCGACCAGAACGAGATGGCGCGCGACTGGCAGCTGATGTTTATCAGCGTACCGATCATTTTCCTCCTGGAGATGCTCTTCGCGACCTGGAGCTGGCAGAAGCTGCGCAGCCTGACGCGTCGCCGCCACTACGCCCGCCCCGTTGCCTGGTTCTTCTTTATCTCCTTTATCAGTAGCCATCTGGTCTATATCTGGGCGGATGCCAACTTCTATCGTCCGATCACCATGCAGCGGGCCAACCTGCCGCTTTCCTATCCAATGACGGCGCGCCGTTTTCTGGAAAAACACGGCCTGCTCGACGCGCAGGACTATCAGCGCCGTCTGGTAGAACAAGGCGCGCCGGAAGCCGTTTCGGTGCAGTACCCGCTTAGCGAACTGCGTTATCGCGATCTCGGTACCGGTTATAACGTGCTGCTGATTACCGTTGATAACCTTAATTATTCGCGCTTTGAGAAAAACATGCCGGCGCTGGCCGGGTTCGCGAAAGACAACGTTAACTTTACCCAGCACATGAGCTCCGGCAACACCGCTGACAGCGGCATGTTTGGCCTGTTCTACGGTATTTCACCGAGCTATATGGACGGCGTTCTGTCTGCGCGTATCCCCGCGGCGCTGATTACGTCGCTAAATCAGCAGGGCTATCAGCTGGGCCTGTTCTCATCAGATGGCTTTAGCAGCCCGCTCTACCGTCAGGCGCTGCTGTCCGATTTCTCACTGCCAGCCGCGAAAGCGCAAAGCGACGAGCAGACGGCAAACCAGTGGATTAACTGGCTGGACCGCTACGCCCAGGATGAAAACCGCTGGTTCTCATGGGTTTCGCTCAACGGCACTACCTTTGACGACGGGCAGCAGCAAAACTTCGTCCGCCGCTACGGTAACGCCGCGGGCGCGGTCGATACGCAAATTGGCCGCGTGCTGAACGCGCTGCGGGAGGCGGGTAAGCTGGACAACACGGTGGTTATCGTGACCGCGGGCCGCGGAATGCCGCTGAACCCGCAGCATGAGCAGTTTGGCTGGTCGCGCGAGCAGCTGCAGGTTCCCTTAGTGATCCATTGGCCAGGTACGCCGGCTCAGGAAATCGCGACGCTGACGGATAACAAAGACGTGATGACGACGCTGATGCAGCGTTTGCTCCACGTCTCTACCCCGGCGAATGAGTATTCGCAAGGTGAAGATCTGTTTAGCGCCGCCCGTCGCCGTGCCTGGGTCACCGCAGCGAATAGCGATACGCTGGCCATTACCACGCCGAAAGTCACCGTCGTGCTTAATCACAACGGCACTTACCGAACATGGAACAGCGACGGCGAGAAAATTAACGATCAAAAACCGCAGCTCAGCTTGCTGCTGCAGGTGCTGACCGATGAAAAACGCTTTATCGCTAACTGATTGATTATTTATAAATCAATCAGTCATTTCCCGGCTTGCATTCGCTTGGGGAACGGGTAATATTGTTCCCCACGAATCGGCACGTAGCGCAGCCTGGTAGCGCACCGTCATGGGGTGTCGGGGGTCGGAGGTTCAAATCCTCTCGTGCCGACCAAATAATCCCAGTAAAACCAGCCTTTTAAGGCTGGTTTTTTTATGTCTGTTTTTCGTACGGGGAGTTAATGGGGTGAAACTGGGGTGAAACCCCGTCATAACTTCTATGCGCCCCCTATGTAACCACTCAGATACCTGAAAAAATCCACATATATTATTTACTTAATCCTGCGGCTATGATGCTCCTTTAAACCCCTGTATCTCTGGGTTATCTTTTAAGAATTAAAGAGGGTTAAATGACGGCCTTAGTTGAAAAATTTTTAATAACAAATGAATGTGAGTTTGAAGCTTTCATCTCAAAAATGATGGGACGAAAGGATTTAGACTCTGATGAATTCTGTTTCCCTGACGTAGAGTTCAAAGGCTGGCCCACGATTAGCATCAATGTCAAAGGGGACAAGAAGAGATACAGCTCTTCGTTGACAGCCTCAATGCTGTTCGGGATGGCTGAGTTAACCAATGAGATTCAAAAGGCATTTACAGTCATCCGGCACGACACACATAACAGGCAAAAGTTAACGAACTCAGACAAACATTTGCTTGATATTGTTTACCATATAAGTGAAGGTTCAAGCCAAGCAGATGGTCAATCAGATGCAATTGTGAATGGAGCAGTTTCGGTGATCAAAGAAGCAATCGGTAAAATGAATGGCAGACAGGCGCTTTGCGCATTGGTTGCTATTGTTATTGCCGCCGGCACAGTTGGCTGGAAGGTTGCGGATGAATATTGGGAAACCCAGCGCCAGTCATCTTCTGATCAGATCTCTTTAGTCAAAGAGGCGACCGGGGCAGTACTAGAATCGCAAAAGTCAACCTTAGAACTTTTAAAAACAGGTCAGACAACCGTCAGCCGTGAAGTTTTGGCCCACGGTGAAGACGGTAGAAAAAAGTTTTTGAAAAATATTGCCCAAGACCCTAAGGTTAAAACAGTTAAACTCGGTGATGAAGTAATCGATCGTGCGCACCTTAATACATATACCCAGCGTCAGTCTGTTGATCGGATAAAGAATACACGTCAGGATGAATTTTATATTCGAGGCATATCTCGCTCGGGGGCTACCAATCAAGACATCAGCATTTCAGTTATCAGGGCCTCTAACGGTGAAGGTTTCACTATCAAAACCACTGCCGATATAACTTCAACTGATGAGCTTTTGGTGTTTTCCAGCGCTGTAGCAACAGAGTCTACTCTCGAGATCTCTTACTTAGAAGTCACAGAGAATGGACACGTATCTGCAGGCCAGCTAATTAATATCATTCAGCCAACAGAAATTCAAAACGATACCGCTGAGCCGGAGTCTACTGATTCAGCGGCAGATTCTGTAGCTGATGGTGAACCGACAAAACCCAAAAAGTAAAGTATTGGGCCATATCCTTAGAGGCATATGGCCCTTTAATCACATAACCGGGCAGTCGTCGAACTCTCCTGACCGCGCATCATTGATTATGTATGTGATCACTCCAAATACTGCCGGCGGGCAATTCTCCTCTTCCCCCGGAAGCGCTTCCTTTCGCCCAGATGACAAGTCCTCAAGATGAGGTTTTGGCACCAGCCGGTAGCGCTTGACTCTGAATTCCCCAGCCATTGCACATACAAGCAGAGTGCCATCGCATGGCTTAAGTGACGCGTCGATGACGAGAAGAGCACCTTGTAAAATACCCGCCCGATAACAGGTGTTTGCAGCCCGCATAAAATACGTAGCCGCCGGATGCTTTATGAATTTTTCATCAAGCGAAATTCGCATTTCTTCGTAATCTGCTGCTGGAGATGGAAAGCCCATAGGTTAACTCCTTTCTTTCTTGATTCTGTACATAATTACAGTATATATACTGTATATAAATACAGTAAAGATAGCGAAGAAGGAGAAGGAAAGAAAAATCAGGGCTGCTATCCGGGTTTATCCTAAGATATTGTTTAGCTTAGTTTCTAAATCATCTACTCGCTTAATCAGCACTTTTACCGCCGCCAGTGTATCCATCAGGATCACGTTGTTATCGAGTTGCAGGCGATCATCGTCAACTCTCTCCCCGTTTAGCATATACGATGTATTAATCTGCTTAACATACTGAGGATCGACCTGCTGCGCCTGCTGAGCGATTATTCCCCTACGCGTCCTGTTCTGCTCGTCGTCGTTGTAGACGAACGTCACCAGCTCAAGCTGACGAATGCGATCGACTGACAAATGGCCGTTAGTCGGTTCAATGCTGTGTTTCAGGCGCGCGTCAGAGGTGCCCAGGAACGATACACTGCCGCGCTGGCTACCGTAGATATTCCCGTCTGCGAGAAATTGCCAATACTGAACTGGCTGGGAGAATCCCCCTACCGACAGGATCAGCCTATGGTTTGTCCCCACCTGCTCTTCAAACCACATCGCCGCCTGTCCGCCATCAACGTTGCTATCACTACCGCGCGTATTAAATCTTGACGTGAAACGTGGCGCTTGTAACACGGTGCCATTTGCTATGTTTCCAGGGTCAGTGTTTAATTTGGCAATGAAGGCTTGCCCGTAAAGATCCCCATATTGTGTAGCGACGCCGTAGATCCCCAGGCCACCACGAACACGCCACCCTGGTGTGACAGACAACGCGCCGTTTTCGGCGATAATCCGGTGCGTATAGTCCGTCGTGGTGTTCTGGTAATGGAAATCGATGTAAGGACTCGCCTCCGTTAGCTCAATATGTCCGCCAGCTAATTGCTTTCCGGTCAGGTTTCCGTTAACAGTAAATGACCCGGAAACCGAAAGATTGCCGCTTACAGTCAGGTTACTCTTGAACGTTGAAGCGGCATTCCACGTTTGCGCCTGCGTCCAAGTATTTGCGGCCGTCACCTTCGCCTGGTTTTTATTGGCTGCGGTGATTGATGAGTCGATAGCTGTCTGTCGCGTAGCGTATTCGCTTTGGAACTGCGCCCACGATTTCACAGTCCCGGTCGTGCCATCCGGTTTAGTTACCGTCACGTTACCGGAGCCGAATAAAAATTGCTGCTGATTGGCCAGATCCACGTAGGTACGCTCAAAGCACTTTTGAATACTGGCCGCCAGCTCATCACTGATATTTGCCATAGTTACTCGCCCCCGAAGGGGCGCTCCTTTAAGGTGCGGAAATAATCTGATTGCCCATGCGGAAAATGGTAAAAATTAACTTTTCGCGCTGGCTTGTCCTGGCTGCCGAGGATGGGTCAAACACCGTGCCATTCCATACCTGTGCCAATGGGGTATATGTCCTATAGCTGAACCCACGCCCATTCTTACAGTTGATCCATACACGGTTACGCTGACCTTTACCTGCGGCGTAGATTTTCAACCCTTTCAGCGGAATTGCACGTGACCCACCATCGTTCCCGGCGTCCCATGAATAGTGAATGTAATCTTCACGGCCAGGGGTACTCACAACAATGTCACCATAGGACCTGAACGATGATGACATCTGACAGATCAGGTTGGTGTCCAGGAAACGGTCGAAGGTCTCCCCGCTGATGTAAAACAGGTCATACTGTCCGGAACCCAACATATCTTTCTCAACGAATGGCAATGTTGCTACCTCGCCAATCATCACATCGCCTTCAATTTTGTTGGCGTAAACGGTGCCGTTAAAATAGCCGTCAGTCGCACGCACGGTACCCGTAAAGCTCCCGCTGGATGCTTCGACATGTCCGCGTATGGTCACGTTATTAAACACCGCTGATCCGGCCTTGTTGATCGCCCACCCGACTGTGTCGCCGTTCCAGTTTGTCGACTGGATATTATTGCTAATCTGCGCAAAGTCGATGACAAGATTTCGGGCCATCGCCTGCTGCATATATGCGCCGTTACCGTCGACACCGAAGACCAGATTGCTTTTATCACCGTTGGGCACATAAACACCGAACTGGTCAGCCTGCACCAGGAACTGTGATTGCCCGCTGCCGTTGATCCCCAGCTGAATCCCCGCAACGTAGTTCTTGCCGCCGGAAGATGTGTTGACCTTCACACCCCATTGCGCACTCAGTTTTCCGTTCAAATCCGCCACGGTTGATGCCGTCTGCTGAACGGTCGCTGACATATCCCCGACCTGAGAGGTCAGCGTGGTGATCTGCTCAGTGGTTGATTTTTCCAGGTCGGCAACGGTTTTGCTCGTTGTGGTAATTGCGGCGCTGTTGTCGCCAATCATGCTGCGCATCTGATTGAAACCAGTTGTCATTGCCAGCCCGTTGGCTGCGATAGTTTCATCCTGCCGGGTTATTCGTGATTCAGCATCACCTACACGTGAGACCAAGCTTGTGATTTGCCCTGCCTGTGCTTTGATATCCTTGCCCTGCTGCGTCACGGTGGCAGAGAGCGCTGTCGTCGCATCGGCAGCGGCTTTTGCGTCCGCTTTCGCATCCTGCGCGTCGGTCACGTCGACGATTGACAGGTTATCGATAAACAACGAATAGCCGGTACCGCCGGACGTACCACGGCACGAGACCCATAAGACGCCTACCGCGTGCGTATCATTGATTGTGGCAACGCCGGTTACCTGCACCCATTGATCACGTTTGCCGCCTAGCGACCCGGATGCATCGGAGACTACGATCCCGGCAGGCCACGAGTTCGGCGTGCCACCCTCCCCGCGCGTCATCATACCGATAGCCGTAGACCATCCCGAGGTGGGTTTTTCCGTGCTTTGCATCATCACCCAGGCGGAGAAACGGTATTTACCTCCCGCCCTGATCGCCATCCATGTTCCTGTTGTCTTATCGCTGTTCCCTGTCTCGCCGCTGTTACGTGTCACCTTACCGGACTTGCTGCCGTCACGTTTGGCCTGAGTCGTGGCGATGAACTGTGCGCCCGCCACCCTGTAGTTATCCGCATACGACTCAAACGATCCGTCAATGAATGGGTTCGTCATCTTAGAGGATACGGTAGACAGGTCGGCTTTAACCTGCGTCACTGCGTCCGCCTGGGCCTTAATTTGATCTCCCTGGCTCTTAACAGTGGTCTGTATGGTAGACAGTCCTGCTGCGTTTGCGGCGATGTCCACGGCATCGGTGACGTCCATCAGATAGAGATCATCAACATAGAGGTTACCTTTGGACAGTAACGCCATGAAGCTGACCTGGGCGAACGTGGTGGCCGTCGCTTTCCAGGTCTTACTAATCTCTGTCCACTGCGATCCGGTCTGGTAGTTTTTCGGGTCAAACTGGACTTCAATAACCGGGTTGGTCTGGCCGGTGATACCCATGCGTATTTTGTTATTGCCCTGCGCCGTCGATGGCATCTCGGCATTGCCATCGGCACGAATCCACCCGCCCAGCTTATACGTGCGGCCTTTCTGGATCGGGATGTCATACTTCTGCGCAATGGTGTCCTGCGCGGAGTTGTGTGCGGACAGCTTCAGGATACGACCGCCTGAGTGCGGCGACTGCGCGTCGATAACAGTGGCAACGGTGGTTGAGCCTTGCGTCCAGGAGTCCAGGCCTCGCTCGAAGCCACCATTCGCGACAAGATTACCGGCCATCTTATTATCGATGTCCGCCAGCGCAGCCGTGAGGTTAGAGGATACTGCGGTGGTAGCTGCTGAGTTCGCGATGATGTCCTGCTCTGTCTTCGTCACACGCTGCGTAAGCTGCTGCGTCGCGCTGGTGTTGGCCGCGATTAGGATGGCATCGGTGATGTCGTAGATCGCCACGTAATCGATATCCACCTCGGCGGCGTCCGGGAAGCAGTAGATCCCGAAGGTGACCGCCACGGTGCCGTCCGGGCAAGCGTTGAAGTCGTATGTCTTGACGTCGAACGCCGTGGCGAACTGTAGCGTCTGCTGCTCGTAGCCGCTGGTGCCATCCGGGCGGTGCGCCCAGCGTCTGACCATCAGGTTACCTGCCCCGGAAACTTTCTTCGCTTTGACAACAATGCGGTATTTCTTATTCCCGCCATCCACCTGAAATTTGTGCTGCCCGTTTGGGAAGATCCCGGAGTAGTTGCCGGAAGCCCACTTTATGCGGACGCCCGCTTTACCATCGCCATAATCGCCGAATTTAATCTGCCCGCCTTCCTGAGTAGTCCACGCGACAGACCCCTGGCGAAAATCGTAGTTTGGGACCAGATTAGCGCCAGCGTCGCGTAGAGACTCGACCCATCCCGCGACGCTGGTTAGCGCCTGGCTGGTCGTGTCGATGTCTTTGCCCTGCTGCGTTGTGGTCTGCTCAAGCTTCGTGATTGCCTGACTGTTCGCCGTATTCCCTTTTTCGACGTTGGTCACGCGGCCGGTGACGGCGGTAATTGCGTCGCTGTTCGACTTGATATTTTTGCCTTGCTGCTCGACGGTACCGGACAGGCTCGACACACTACCGGCAGCGGCATCTGCGGCGGCTTTGGCTTCTTGCGCGGCCGTGACTTCCCGCAGATGCCAGTCGGTAGCGTACCAGACAGACTTAAACGGGCTGCTTTGGTTAATCTGCAGGAACGGGCGCAGATATCCATAAGTCCAGCTGGCCGGGACCGTCCAGCGCCATACAACCTGTCTCCAGGTCTGTGTCGGGGCCACATTGCCGTTTGAATTGCGCGCCGTACCGCCGCCTGTTGGCGTCGTTGTGCTGGCGATATACAGGTTAAACGGCGCCGTCGCGTCTGCGCGCGCTGCAACCCATACCGACATCTCAAAGACCTGGCCCGGTTTAACGGGGATCGCCGCGAGGTTGGCGAAGTGGTCACGGCGATCCAGGCGGACGACATAGCGGTTAGGGCATCCCGCCGGGATGTCCGCATCGTACGGGATTGAGTCGTCGGTCGCGTCGTCGACGGTATCGCGACGCGTAAAGCCGAAGCTGCTATAGGCCGGGTCAAAGGTCGGATTCGGGATGTAGTCCCCTCCGGACGCCGTTGCAGCGTTCAGGCTGGCGTTGATGCCAGTGATCTGCTGGCCTGTCGTGGTCAGCTTGCCCTCGGCGGTCGACACGCGGGTGGTTAGCTGATTCAGTGCCTCAATGGTAGCCGCCTTAGCCACTTCACCTTCTACTGTGCTCACGCGGCCTTTCAGCGATGTGACGGCGTCGCTGGTCGTCTTAAGGTCTTTGCCCTGTTGCGTAACGGTCTGTGACAGCGCGGTGACCGTGGATCCATCCGCTTTCGTGGCGATAGTCTTGCCGAGGTCGGTTTTTACGTTGTCGATCTTGCCGTCCAGACTGGTGATCTGTCTTGACTGCGTAGACAGAGACCCTTCGGCAGCAGTAACACGCTGGGTCAGACCAGTGATAGCCTGGCCCTGCGCGGTGTTTTTGTCATCCGCGTCTTTCTTGTTCGCATTGACGGTGTTAGACAGGTTAGTGGTTCGCTCGGCCTGCGCGGTAATATCTTTGCCCTGCTGCGTTACCGTGGCCTTCAGCGCGTCAACGGCCGCCGTGGTCGCCTTCTTCGCGACTTCTGCGTTAGTCGAATCGATGCGCCCGCCCAGGCTGGTGATTTGCCCGGCTTGTGTGGTGATATCCTTCTCCGTCTTCGTTACGCGGGATGATAGATCCGTAACGGCTTGCGCCGACGCCATCCCGGCGATCCCGTTAGATGCTGACAGCATGAAGTTGCGGAAATAGAAGCGGGCCGCCGCCGGAGTCCAGCCGCCGCACGCCAGGCGCAGATAGACCCACTGTCCGGGGAAATCATTCGGGATCTTCAGAGTGATAGTTTTCGTCTGCCAGGCGGTGGTAAGGCCGGAATTCCAGTCGAATTTATTCACTAACCACGTGGTCGGGTCACTCCACGTTTTAATCAGGCCAATATTAAACATCTGCGTGCCGGTGCTGATCGTGGCATCTGACACTTTGACATCAAAGGACAGGGTAAGCGTCTGCCCGGCTTCTACAGGTACTTTCGTACCGTTCGCTACGCGGCACGCCGGTTTATCGGTGGTCAGCGCCTTCTGCGTAGCGTCGAATACCGGCGCGCCGTCTCCTGAGCCGGATAACGTCCACGATGAGATGCTGGCGGTCGCGTCACCGTTCAGTAGCAAGTTGCCGGTATTCAGGCGGTTGATAAGGTTCGTCGTCTGGTTTGACGTCGTTTCTAACTTACCTTCGGCAGCGGTTACCCTGGTGGTTAGCCCGGTCATGGCTTCAGCGGTGGCGTTGTCCTGCGGCGCTTCGCTCCACTCGGTGGCGACGTTACCCACTTCGAATTTAGGCGAGTTGATGAACAGCGTACGCGCGACAGTAGCAGGTTGCAGACGTCCCAACAGCAAACGTTTTGTGCCGGTTCCGGCGGTCTGTTTCCACTTGACCCAGTATCGCTGCCATTCAGTCGTGATATCGAAAGTAACACCGCCATCACCGGCAGATCCTTTCTTGCCCTGGCTGGTTTCCCATGATCCGGTGGTATTCGGGTTGTAGAAATAGGCGTTAAATGTCAGCGCAACTGACCCTTTCGCATAGAACGAATAGACGTACTCGGTACCGTCAACCGGTGCGGCAAGTTTGACCTCTGTCTGATTGTACGCGGTGCCGTTAGCCGCGACCGAGATAGCCAGGCTGGCGTTGCCTTTAAAACGCTCTGATTTGCTGGCGTTGCCGTAGCCGGTCAACTCGCCCGAATTCGGCAGCAGGTTGGCCCCGCCCACGCGCATGTTGTCCAGCCTGGAGTTAAGACCGGTAATGCTCTGACCCTGGGATGCGATCGTGCCGTCCTGCGCGGTATTCTTCGCTTCGATGTTCTGAATCGCGGTCGTATGCCCGGCGATAACACCGTTAGCGGCGGCGAGATCAGCGGCTACCTGGTCCGTTTTGCTCGCGGTGGCTTCGAGATCGCTGGCGATAGTGTCCATGCGAGACGAGGCCGCTGCCGTTGATTTATCGTAGTCCACGCGCAACGTGTCCACGCGAGAGCCGATCGCCTTCTCCGCTGTTACGCGAATTTTGCGCTCTTCGTAAATCAGGCCGCTGGTCAGCAAGTCCGGGTTGGTGCCAGTCTGCGTGCCGCGAAGCTGGACCGCTAATTGATTGCGGGTGGTAGCCTCAGCGCTATCGGCATCGGTCATTGCCTGGCGTAGTTCCTGGATCTGAGCCTGTGACGCCCCCGGAGTCGGGCGGCCCACGGCGAACCAGTCGACTTCAAAGTGGTTAGCCGTGGACAGGCCCGCCGTATTGAAGTCCAGGCGTACACGACGGATGTCTGCCGATGCGGTCCAGGGGATGTCCGCGATAGACACCACGGCGATCCCTGTGGCCGGGTCGAATTGTGGTTCAGGTACGGTGATTCGGCGAGCATCGACCCATCCTTGTTCAGTCTGGCCGGTCCACCACAGGCGAAGATTCCACGACGGCGAGCCGATTTTGCGGACGCGAAAGCGAATGTATTTATACGCTGTTGCGTCGATTTTGGTGGCGTTCGGGCTGCGCATTGTGCCGGTTGGCCCTGCCGGAATCAGCCAGCCATCAGATGTAATCGGCAGCGGTAATTTCCAGCTATCATCCTCGGCCCATCCTTCGGAGTCTTTACCGTTACTGTCAATCGCTGACCGCTGCGTAGACTGCTGTTCGCTCCCGCTGCTGATATAGACGCCCCCCATGTTGACCATCACACCGCCAGGGGAGACACTCGCCGGGCTGGCAGCGTTGCCGACATACCCGCCGGCAGCATAACCGCGCATCATCCGGTAAAGATTGCTCACCCCAATGCGGCTGGTCGCCTCTTTTGTGAATACAAACTCACCGCGGTGCACAACGCCAGCAGGCTCATATTTACCGCCGTGGCCAGTGTAGCCGCCGCCGTCGTATCCTGGCGGACGATAAGAGGGTACCGGAACTGATTGCCCAGATGATGTATTGCTTGCGCTACCGTTGATCCACCCCATAGCCGCCTGAATGGTATAGGCCACGATCAGCTGATTGATGACCTGAACAATCATCTTCAGAATGGATGTGGTGAACTCCTTAAAGCTCGCCTTTCCGGTTGTTGTCAGCGCTGTCAGCTGGTTGGCCAGACCACTGAATGTGGCCTGAGAAATATCTTTCACAGATGAGAAAACATCTGTGGCCGAATCCTGATACTCCGCCCACCCCTGTTTGGCGCCGGCCAGCCAGTTACTGCGCAATGCATCCTCAGCTTCATAGGTGGCTTGCTGTTCCGCCAGCACCTTCCGCTGCGCATCAGGATTGAAGGCGTACGTTTCACTCAGCTTTTCAAGTGTGGTCCTTCTGTTTGACTCCCTGCCAGAAAGCCCGTCAGCCTGAGCCTTTATCCCCGCCCGGATCGCACTCTGCTGCTGCGCGAATTTATTGGCCTGATCTGCAAGATTATTCAGCTTCTGCTGCCGGGCAACCTTATCACCGAGATCGGCAAGCTGGCGTTTGTATTCCAGCGTTTCATTTTTGTGGGCCAGCAGGGATTTTTCCTGCGTGGACAACTGGCGACGGCCGGCGGCCTCCTGTAAAACGGCATACTGGTTTTCCGTCTGCCAGAGATCGCGGCGCTGCTTACTGATCACATCGTTAACGTCGGTATGCTGCTGCAGGGTTTTAAGCTGCGCCTGCAGCGTCAGCAGCTCCGCCTGCGCCCCTTCCTCAGCTTTGTTGCCAGCGGGTGTAGTATATTGCCTGCCTTTCGACGTTTTCGGATCTTTGTATTTGCTATCTATACCCGCACGGATTTTCGCGATATCGCTGTCCGTCCAGCGGGTGGCAATCCCATCGATGGCATCCTGTTTATTTTTCGCAACCAGCTTATTAAATTCTTCCTGAGCGCGGGCCCGCCGCTCGGCAGGTTTTAGTCCGGCATCAAGAAGCTGGTTAAACTGCTGCTGATTCCTTATTGCCTGCTGCTGCTGGTCATTGCGCAGCTTCTCGCGCGCCGCGGCTAAACCTTCCTTAGCGTATGCTTTATCAGCCTCGTCAAAAGTTTGTTTCGCCAACTCTGCCCGTTGAGTGGCAATACGTAAACGTTCGGCATCGGCTTTGATTAATGGATTGTTTCCCGCATAGTCAGGATCGACCTTCAGGTTGGCTTCCAGCGCCCGACGTTCTTTTTCCGCAGCCTGCCAGTCTGCAAAAGCTCCCTGCCGCTTCATGGCCGTATCAGGATTACGACCAATGCCCATCATGGCATCCCAGGCGCCGCTGGCGGCATTTTTCACCCAGTTCCACGCGGTTTCCAGTGTCCCCAGATTTTCCTTCACCGCATTTGCACGCTGGATAACGCTGTCGGAATAGGCACGCATCGCGAGCTCGGCAGCGCGCTGCGAATCCCCCATCGCCTGCGCAGATGAAATCTGTTCAAACTGGCTTGCGGTAAGAAAATGCAGCGAATCATTCAGCGTTGCGACCGCATTAACCGGATCCTCTTTCAGCCGTTTAAACTGGTTGATGGTTTCATCCACCGCCTGGCCGGTCGCCTGCTGCAGCCTGGCTGCCACGTTGGCAACTCGCTCGACGTCGGCGCCACCGAATGCCCCACTTCCGACAACCTGCGCTAATACGGCTGCCGCGGCATGCTGTGTGACCCCATTTACTGAGATGTTCCGCGCCAGCGCCTGCAGTTGTCCCGAGGTTTTCCCTGCATAATTCCCGGTGAGAATGAGCTGTTTGTTAAACTCCTCTGCTTCCTTCCCGCCGTCGTACCAGGCCTTCCCCAGCAGAACGACGGATGCCGCTATGCCGCCGACAACACCAGCGATGCCGAGACCGCGCAGCGTCATTAATTGATCTATCCATCCTGCCCGGTTAGCCAGGGTGATCCCGGAGCCGCGAAGCGCTCCAAAGTTACCACGCAGCAGCTCCCCCATCAGCACGCCAAGTTCCCTCCGCGCGCCAGCACTCTCGAGACCAAGGCTGTGCGTGGCGACCTTTGCCGCCTCCAGTTTACGGATATAGACTTCAGCTGCATCGCCGGCGCCAACCTGCGCCGCTTTCATTCTCAGGAGCTCTGTGCCAGAAAGCTTTTGCTCAACAACCTGCGCCTTCAGCTGACGAAGAAATTTCTCGCGTGCCTGGTTCGCTTTTTCCTCAACCTGCTGAAGTTCTTTCTGCCGCGCCGTGGTGCGGGAAATCAAAGAGAGATAATCACCCTGAGTGATGTTTCCCTGTGCGCGGGCCTTGCGGAATTGTTCCTGTACACTGGCCAGAGACCGTGTTTCGCCACTGAGGGACCGAACGCCATCTATCTGCCTAAAGAATGATTCCGCCAGCGCATCCTGTCGCCGCGCCAGCGCCCCTGCCTGCGCGTCGTTCTCCCGATAACGCTGGTTTAACCCGGTGACGCGCTGGTAAGTCTCATCGACCGATTTGGAGACTCGCTGCAATTCGCTCTGAAGACCGGCGGCGGCATCAGCCTGTCGCTTCTGCATATCGGACACGGCGCCTGCGCTGGCGGCGCTGGTGGTTTTCAGCGCGCTGATTTGCGCCTCTGCCGCACTACGCATGCGCGTCTGCACTTTGTCCGATTCATCCGCCATACCGGACAGTTGCCCCTTAATCCTGGCGATCTGTTCTGTGAATGTGGCGCTGTCGACATCCAGGTTGATGACAAGATCGCTAATCTGCTGGGCCATATCTGATGCCTCCCGTTATTCCCTCTGCGGCCAGCATCATGGCGTCATCATCCTGCACATGATCCGCTGCAGCCTCAGCGGAGGGGGACAGCAGGCTGAAGTGTGCAGGGGTGATGTCCGGATCCCGGTATAAGAAGGTTGAAATGGTGTAAAGCAGCCCGGAGAAGTGGGCATCGAGCTGCGCGTCCTGAAAAAAACGCTCCCGGTAAAAGTGATGCCAGTCGCCCAGCTCGGAGGACGTCATGCCAGCAAGCATGGCGCGCCAGTCGGGTCGCCCGAACTCGCGCGCCAGCTTCAGGACAAAATCAAGCTCACTGGCTAGGGCTTTTCCGCAGTAACAGGTTCATCACCCAGCGCGGTGGCATCAATGTGTTCATCCGCGGGTTGATCTTCTTCGACAACCGGCGCCAGCATGCCGGAGAGCAGCTTGATCTGCATTTCCGCTTTGCCAATCGCTTCCGCCGGCCAGGTACTCATCACCTGCTGGTGGAGTTCCTCTTCAGATGGCCCCTTCGGATCGTTATGCCAGAGCGAGAGCGCAATAAGGCGTGCGCCTGCGCGAATACTCATGCTGACCAGCCCGGCGGACATTGTCTGGTCATCCACGTCATCAGAAATGGCGGATATGGAAGGTCACACTGTCAGGCGGATCTATTTCTCCGCCAGATGAAGAAAACCAGTTAAGACCGTCAGCCGTCCAGATGCCGGTTCGCTCGCAGATATAACGCGCATTGGTAAAGTCCAGCTCCTGTTGCTTAATGACGCACCCGTTATGCTCGCACAGGTAAAAAACACTGGAGGGCTCACCAGGAGACCATTTAAAACCAAAAGGCGTTTCACGATCGCCGAACTTGAGATATTGCTCTTCCCCGCAGTGCGGACACGCAACATGGAAGCGCATAAAATGCTGCGATTCGCTGGCGGCTCGTTCAATCTGGCAGGTACCACGAATTTTTGGGGTAGAGCCGCGGATTGATTTGGGCCAGACAGAACCCTCGATTCGCTTATCACCCAGAAACGTTGGCGAACCTTCTTTCTCGATGTCCTCATCGAATGCCGCCAGTTCGTCATATCCGGCAACATCAACCGATTTCTCACGATAGTTCTTTGCAGCTTTACCGCCGAGACACCAGAAACCGCGACCATTAGAGAAACGCTTCATGCTGAGCGTGTTATTGCGGTGCTTTTTCCCATACCACGGCGCCAGCGCCAGCAGTGCGGGAATATCACGGATCGTCGGCTCAACATGCGACTTCATGAAGTTTTCGGCATCGCCGTCGGTCGGCAGCCAGATGAGGGAATTTCGCTGCTTATGCTCAATAAAATAGGAATAGACGCCCAGCAGCATCTTCGAGTAACCGACACGGGCAGATTTAACAACGTTCACTTCCCGGATGTAGTCATTCCCCATCGCATTCATTATTGCGCGCTGGAAAGGCAGCGTGACCCAGCGCCCTTCCTGGTAAGCTGATTCTTTCGGCAAATAATAATTATTGTCTGCCCATTCCACTGCCGTTTGCGGCTCCGGGCGATAGAGTGAGCGCAGCCCGGCGCGCGCGGATGACTGCAGCCCCTTAATCTGACTGTTCGATATATTCACTCAGCAACCCCGGTATAATTTCATCCAGCGCAGCTGCCTTGTTCATGGCTTTGATTACGTCCTTTTTAAGGAAATCAATGTGTCGATTCTCCAGCTCAGGAAACCGCCGCTGCACCGACAGGGGGATCCCGTCCAGGATACTGGCTATTTCGCCGGCCACGCGTGAAAGCACGAACGTGCAGAATGCTGTCTCCACCACCTCAGCGGAACTTTTGGCGTTTTTTAGCTCCTGGGCATCAGCCTGCGAGCGGGTCAGACGGTAGCGCTCATAATCAATTGTTCCTGGCTGCAGATCAGATTCACCAGCCTTACGGAGCTCTTCAACTTCCTTTCTCAACTTTTCGTTTTCGATGTCAGCATCACGTTGGGCAAACCACTTAATCACGGCAGCGGAATCGTAAAGAACCTCATTACCTTTGCCACCACCACGTACAAACGGCATCCCCTGATCCTGCCAGTTCTGAATCGTACGAATGCTGACACCAAAAATATCGGAGAGCTGTTTTTTGTTCACCTCCATACGCACTCCTTGAGCGAAAACGGGGTACGGAAACGATCTTAAGCGATCCAGGCAGCAGACAGGCTGTTGGCTTCCTTTCTTACAAGGGATTAAATACTTAATAAACAACAAGTTACAAAGAAGAAGAACGGAAACGGCTTAAACCCAGAAATTTTCATATGCAGCGAGAATCCGCAAGGTCGCCGCCCCGTAACGACTCGGACTCCCGGAAAGGACCCGTAATAATAACAGTTATCATTACCGTTTGAATGGTCATTCATCGAGGCCGCTTACTGAACGACCTCTGTGAATGCTCAGCCTGCGGATGCGCCGCCGTCGGCCTGCAGCACATCCTCGGGGATACGCGCCGTAAGAGGCTCACTCTCGAAAACCTTCAGCCCATTGAAGCCGAGGAACGTTGAAGACTGGCTGATGTTCCCTGCGATGAAGTCGCCAACATCCTTCAGAAATCCGGTCACGACCGTCTCAGTGTTCCGGCGCCAGTAGTCCTCAAGGGCAACCAGCAGCGGATCAGAGCCATTGGTGATCATCTGCTCGCCAACGGAATAAGCCTTCTTACCGGTCTTATCAGTGATGCATTGCAGCTTGTTGCTCTGCATGGCCACCATGTCGGAATTGTTCACCTGAACGGTAAGTGACGCGACCTTATCGCCGTCATCATTCGTGCTGGAAGCATAGAAGAGTGAAAGCGTCAGATCATTACGATTAAACATTACAGGCTCCTGTTACGGTTGCGGTTGCGATTACGAGGGCGGCGCGCTGGTCGTGGCGCGGCATCATCCGGCGGCAATAGCTCCCCTTCTTTTGCTGTCTGCACTTCTTCCACGACAGCTGGTGGCTGTTCTGGCGCTGCCGGTACGAATGGTGCACCACCAGCTTCAATCTCAATCTTGAGGTGCGGGAAAATCTTAGCGGTATGGTCAAAATGGATAGCAGAGACAGGCAGATGCGCGTAAGACACACCGTCACGCTCCAGCGCCACCAGCGCGCCATTAACGTATTCAATCTTGATATTTTGCATCGTGTACCTTCACAAATAACAAAGCCCCGATAACTCGAGGCTGATTCACTGTTTAACCCTTATCGGGGACAGACGTTCTCACCGATTCGTAAATCCGCTCGCAGGTCATCCCTGCTGTGTAGCGTTCGTCAGCGATTGCAGCATATCGTCGAGCCTCTTCTGCAAGGTCTCCAAGCATGTCGGCGAGCATTCCGGCGGTGGCGCCGGTTGTTTTGCTTCTGACGGTAGTGGCGAGACTCGCGGTGTGCTTTGCGGCGTCCAGGCGGGTGGCAAGGTGTTTTGCCTGCTGGCGCAGCTGGTTAACAGTGCCAGAGAGATTAGCGGCAGCAGCGCGCGCTGCAGCGGTTTGGGCTTGAGCATCTTGTACGGCCTCATCGCGGGCGATCAAGCGCCCATGTTCAATCATCCGGGCGGCGGTTTGCGCGTTAACTTCCTGAGCCGATTCGGCGCTATCACGTTCAGCCCACCGCTTTTCCCATGCCCGATCGCTCCAGGCTAAACCAGCAACAAAGGCACCAGCAATAATCACCGCGGCGATAGCTGGCTTTAAGTAAGTTGCATTCACTGGTCTATCCCCCAGCACGTCAGCGCACTTTCCTGATCCCGGCGAGTTACCTGCCCGTAGCAGTTATTAGAGCGTATGCGGCAATCCTTCCCACCGTCCTTAATCCACCAGCGAATCGCTTCACATGCGCCTTTACGGTCGCCAGCGTTAATCCGCTGGTAGAACGTAGACGAGAAACATTTACCTGGGCCGATGTTATATGGGCAGAAACTAGCAATACCTACCTTTTGTGGGGCGGTAAGCGATACCTTGATATTCCGGTCTACCCAAGCCAGCGCCTTGTTCCGCTCGATGGCATTTACCTGCTTGCACTGCGCCTCAGTTGCTCTTTGCCCTTTAACGACGGACTTGCCATCGATGGTCGTTACGCCATGGCACAATGACCACACACCGCCGGGATCAACAACTGCCACCAGCGCATTACCCTCTTTCTCGCTGATGAACTGATCAAAAATTACTGGAGCAGATGCTCCGGCAAGAATCAAGCCAACGACCGCCGCACTTAGCTTATTTTTCAATGCCGTTGACGTTACCATTAAGACGGTCCTCCCTTTCCTTACGGCGGTAATACCAGTTAACTGCACAGGTAATGACGGTACAGGCGATACCGACAATTATTGCCCAGTCACTGAGACTTAACCCTGCAATTCTATCGGCCAATATCCAAGACACACCTTTTACTGTTTCGGCATATGCCTTCGCTGATACACCGCAGCCGGCAAGCGTGGTTCCTGTTCCATATGAAAGTCTGCTGTATATGATGCTCATTCTGATCATAGCCTCACCTCCGATATTTCGGATGGCTCTGTGATTGATGGAATGGATTATGACTTTTAGGCTCTTATGGAAATGCAAGTGTAATACCTAAAGTCTTAAATTAAAAAAGGCCGCCGATTGGAAGCCTTTATAATAGAAACAAGCTATTCATTTTTATTTTGTAGGTTTAGGCCCTAACGTAAATTTTGATTTAGTTCCTTTCCTCAACCTTTTAACATCAGGGAAAAGCTCTACCAATCTATTTGTGCATTGAGTCAAAGATTCAGTACAAATAAAAACACCCATAATCATATAACCAAAATCATAGTTATTAAAACAACCGGTACCTCTCCCGTTTGGCTCCATTTTATAATATGACATAGGAAGTATATGCGTATAATGAGATAAAAAATCAAACATTATCTTAAATTGCTTTGGATCTTTCCCCTGTTTAATCAGTAACTCATCTCGATTAGGGATCGTAAGGGCTTTTCCAGCCAAGCATCGCTTTCTGGTTCCTTGATCAAGAGTCATAAAAAATGGGTTATTATTAAGCCTCTCAGTAATTATTTCTTGTTGTTCATTATAAAATCTCAATGCTTTTGTATTATCACTGGATGTAAATAACTCAATTCTCTTTACACAATCATTCATGTGCATAACATTCAACTTTGCTGACCACTCATCAGTTGAATCTGGATTCTCAGCTAAATACATAAACAACAACTCAGCTTCGATAATCGCTCTTACATGGGTTGCAATAGAAGAAAAATCCCAAAAATCATAATCCCTCTTCGCCCACCTAGATTTGGGTACGTTAGAAATCATTATTGATGCATGAATACAAATTCGTGAAAAAATATAAGTCGACCACCCTTTATAAGCTTCAGCCATTCGCACTCCAACCCCCTGACTTACAGCATTCGCTTCACATACCGCTTTATCAAACTCCCTCAGGTAGTGGTGGAAGTCATCCATCGAAAAATCATTGCGTTCAAATGGATTTTCTGGGCTATCTGTTTTCATGCGTCACCTGTCCGAAATAATTTATTTAAACAGGTGAATTGTAACGCAAAAACCCGCTCACTGGCGGGTTCATAAGTTTTTGGCAGCATATCAAATTAGCTTCAAATATCGCTAATTTTGTTGCATTTTGCAAGCCCAATTGAAGAAGATAGCCAACTTTAGTCACATTTTTACGTTTTGGTGTCTTCTATTTGCTCATGATATCTGTAGATGATTTGCAATGCATTGCTATCCATCTCAACGAATGCCCTTTTAAGGTGTTCCCAATGATCGGCATACACTCTTTTCCATGTTGAACGATCAACTGAAACCATACGCGCCAGTGCTGCGCCAGCGTAGACTTTATACGTCTCATTGTTCCTAGTCGCGGCAACCTCCTGGGCCGCCAACCAGACTAGTCCCACCAGCTTTTTGATCACTCTCGATTGTAGCGGCTTGCTTACTTGGTAGTTCTGGTATTCAGTCCAGACGTACTGGCACATTTCGGTTTGATACTGGAAGTTGAGATCGAAACCATAGCAATAGCGCACCCATGCCTGCTGGTGGCTTTCCAGTTGGTTCACTGCGCGGCGCCACGGCGAATAACTGAACTCAATATCGTTAATAGGTGGCATCGGCCAGCGGCGGCTGCGGGTCTCCATCACATAGACGGGCGTAGTGAGAGCTTTAACCACCGACGGGCCACAACCGATTCCCCCATCCAGATCGACAAGATGGCGAGAGCACCGTGGATTTTTATTCTTGTCTGCTGGTGGATTCTCGCTAAATGCCTCGAGTTGTCCCTTTGTTGCACCGGATAAATCCAACAACGCTCGACGCACTTCAATACGGGTATATTCCAGATTTTGTAGGTTCATACTGCTCAGTGCTCCATACACTTATGCTTTTACAATCACGCCGATCGCTATTGCCCGATCAAGAAAACGAAATAGCAGCTGTAACTGCGTGCCGTTCTTCTCTTCGAAAGCGTTTACGTCGGCATGCAACTCGTCGTGACACTCTCTGCACAGAGGAATCACGAAGAGATCGTGGGCTTTAGTTGCGGTACCGCCCATGCCATACCCGATAACATGATGCGGATCGTCGGCGGGTCGGCGACAGCATTCACATGCCTGGCTCTTTACCCAGTCGGTGTAGGTCTTGTTAACCCAGCGGCGGCGCTTAGGTTTCAACATAAAGGATTCCGGTGATTCCGGGTCAACGGCCAGTGTCAGCACCTTCGGTTGCTCCGGTAACACCTGCTCGTTTTCACTGGGCTTGCATTGTTGTACTACTCCTGCAGTTGGCAACTTCGACTGCAGAATGCTGGTGGCCGGTACGGAAGGAACAATATCGGTTTCTTTATATACCGACAGGAACGGCTCAGCAGGAAGACGCAGGCTGCGCTGCGCCATTGTCTCGGTGATGGCATCGGCGGCGCCAGCGTAAACGGCCCACCAGCACAACTCCGCCAGCGACAGTTCCCGCTCGCGGCCCAGCTGTAGATCCAACAGCGCTGTATCAATCACCCAGTCGATAACGTTCCGGCGCGCCAGCGCGGTCAGCGTGTCGGTAGTCTGCTCGCGCAGGCGGTTTTCACAGTGCCAACAGAGCATCATCGCGCCGGGAGGGTGGCGCATCGTTACCAGCTCATGGTGATGGTATTCAGAATGCGGATACTGGCATTCCCGGATATTGCGCCGTAGCCAATGCTCAAGACCCGGCAGACCACCAGCGGCATTAATGACCTTCTCGCTGGTAAAAAAAGCGTCCAACACCCTATCGTCGGCCAGCGGTTGGCGCACATCAGGAATGCGGCCGGTCGCCAGCCCTGCCATGCTTTTAGGTTCGGATTCCACCAGCACCCTTCCATTACGGAAAAGACGCATCAACTCTTGACCTGGCTTAAGCAGTACCACGCCTAAGCGTGGCACCACTTCCGGTGTAAGTAAGGCTCTCACGCTACCTCCTGCTGAAGGTTACACATCTCAGGCAGGTTTGCTTCCACCAGCGCGCGGGCAAACGGCGGCGGTACGGCATTGCCGCAGCGCGCCACCTGTTTGTCTTTCGCATAGCGATTACCACGATAATCACGATCGATGATGTAACCCGCCGGGAAACCCTGCGCCCGGTATAGTTCATGTGGCTGCAGCATGCGCATGCCGATATCCACAATCTGATAATCAGCACCATCAACGGTGACCAGGCTAAAGCGATCATTGGTGGTCACCGTCCCCAGCGGCTCCGACAACGAAACGCCGCCCTTCTCGTTGCCGTAATACTTCATCAGGAAAGCGCGGACTTCTCCGATATGCAGACCGCCAGCCGTGACCGTCGGTACAGGCTGATCCACTTTGCGACCGTCCTTACAGGTGCCGCGAAGATGAACAAGATGAGACGTGACGACGGCATGATGATCCGTTGTTGTCACCGTATGGGCTGGCGCGTCCATCGCTGCCCCCGGTCCCGTGTAGTTCCCGCCAAAGTGCTTCGCCAGAAACGCGGTGACCAGTTGAGACTTCCCGCCACCACCAGCCGTGACAGTGCCATTTGGTTCATCGGCGCGGTGTCCCGTACTGGCGCCAAACTGACGCGCGATGACCGGAGCAACAACGCACGACCGGGATTCTTTCAGAACGGTGTGCACCGGCTTATCCACCGGACGGGGTTTCGCCTGATACTCACTCCCTCCATTACCAGCCAGAAAAGGAGTAACGACAGCGTAGCCGTGAGTTTTGGTGATGGTCTGCAGCGGCGCGTCGAGTTCCTGACCCCGAAAACAATCGTACGAGGTCCGGGTACTGGTGTGGTTGCACTTGACGATAAATGGTGTCGGGTTATTCAGCACAAAACGCTCGATACCGCGCGCAATGCGTTTAAGTGTGTTTTCCGCCAGCGGCTTAGCACGTTCAAATATGCTTGGACAGGGTAGCGACCAGTCAATACACTCTGCTGCCGTACGCCATGCCGCCAGCCTACCGCTCTGCACTTCCAGTGATTTCGGATCCCCGTGGGTGGGTGCTGGCCAGCGCACGCTTTCACCGTCGCAGCGCATGACCATAAAGAAGCGTTTGCGGATGGTCGGCGCCCCGAAGTCGCAGGCGCGCAACTCGCGGTAATCGATGTTGTATCCCAGCCCCTGAATCAAAGACCGGGCCTGCTCGCTATCGGGCTCAATGGAAAGAAACTCGCACACCTCCGCCAGCGCCGGATGATCCGCATTAATGCCGGTAGACAGCATGCCAACAAATGCAGCAAATGTTTCACCAGTACGCGCTGGATCCGGGCGCATCTCATCTTCCAGCAGCGGCCCCCAGGTTTTAAACTCCTCGACGTTCTCAAGCATCATGACGCGCGGACGCTTCGCCAGCGCCCAGCGAATGACTATCCACGCCAGCCCCCGGATCTCTTTTTTTACCGGCTTTGCGCCCTTGGCTTTGGAGAAGTGCCTGCAATCCGGGCTGAACCATGCAAGACCAACAGGGTTGCCGCCAGTCGCCGCCACCGGATCGACATCAAAGACCGACTCACAGTAATGCAGCGTATCCGGGTGGTTCGTCTTGTGCATGGCAATAGCGTTTTCATCATGGTTAATGGCGATGTCAACACTGCGCCCAATCGCCAGCTCAATCCCGGTTGACGCCCCACCGCCGCCAGCAAAGTTATCAACGATAATCTCACGCATGGACCGCCCCCTGCATGCTGCTGACCAGTCCACCAGCAATGGTTATAATCTCACTGATTGATGTGCGCTCCAGCCAGAGCTGGTTGATGTGGGATTTCAGTTTGTTCTGCTGCGACTCCTCCAGATCGGTGGCACCGTCAACCTGCCCGAATGCCAGATTGACCTCCAGCGGCCAGATGCGAGATTCAAAAACAGGCTCAGCAGCTGGTTTAGCAGCAGGAGTCGGAGCTACATCCCGCGCCGGAGATACCAGCCCAACTGCAAACTGCGCCAGCGCCATACTTGCGCGCCCTTTTGCTTCCAGATCGACACGATCGATATAGCTAAAACGCTCGCCGCGCCAGGACTTATCGAAGATCACTATCGCGCCAGCAAAGAAGGCGCTGGTGGGTTTCTGTTTATCATCCGCCGGCACAAACCAGGTCGGCAGATCGAAGCCAATACGGCCACGGATAAAACAGACGTGATCGGCATCTTCAGGCCACCATGTCTCACTCGTTGCTGACTTCAACAGGAAAACGTAGCGACCGCCGTTTTCGCGCTGCTGAGACGCATAACTCATGATGTGCGTCATGCCCGTAATCGCCTGCTTTTCATGATACTGAGAACGGCTATACGGTGGGTTGCCAAAGGCTGCGCCACCGAGCTCAGCCAGCCGTTCAGACCAGTCCTGCGTTAATGCGTTAACTTCAGCGGTGTACCATGCCGGGCATTTGGCGTTGCTATCGTCGGCAAACAAATCCAGGACCAGCGGACCAAACATAGCGTTAACCCCCCAGAACAACAGATCCGGCGTCCGCCATTGATCACCTACTTCTTTCAAATAATGTGCTTCCCGGGCGCGCAGCTTCGCCAGTGCCTGGCTGTAAGGACTAAGATTCATGCCGCTCCTCCGTTCTTGGCCACTACAGACCAGATATTGTTCCATCCAAACTGAGCTAAACCATGGTCATGCCCCTTTGCTTTCAGCCCATCGCGATCGGCCCTCTCGCGAACCTTTACCTCGATTTCGCTCTTCGGCTCGTTATCAGTTTCAAGGCCGTGGTACCGACGCCAGGCAAGATCACGTTCGGCAATATCGACGCCTACATCCTGGCTGAAGCTGGCGCTGGTGGATGAATTGGTGCCCTTCTCCCACTTACCGTTTTTCTTCGCCGGGCGCCCTGCCTTGTCCCAATTCCCAGCGCGCTTGAGATAGCCTGGAAAATTTTTCGGGATGAACAGGGTTGTTGGACGGAGATACTCCTCCTGCTCTGAGTCTTTCCAGTCCTCGTTTTTGTAATCCACCACCAGCGCCATTTCCGCAACGGTAAAGCCTTCGCGGAGGCGAGCCCTGATGTGTTCTAGCGACGTAGCACAAACCTGAAAGCGGGATCCTGTCGTTTGGTTCAAATGGGACAGAACCTGTTTCGCTAAATCAGTGAGAACCACTTGCGGGTCTGGTTCCGCAGGAACCGGACAAGAAGGTTTAGATCCTACTGATGGATCTGTATTTGAATTTACTGACGGATCGTGTCCAGTTTCTGGACCCTGAGAACTCTGATTTTTTGGCTCTTTCGGACGTTCAGATCCTGGACGTCCAGAATCCGAAGGTTCAGATTCTGAACGTCCAGATTTTGGACCCTCATAATGTTCATTTGCAGCCTGACGAAGCTTGGTAACATTCAGGGTGTAAAGGTTGCTGGTGCTACGCTGTCCCAAGCGACGTTCTTTTTTGGTCAGCCAGCCATCTTTAACCAGCTCACCGATCAAAGTGATAACGGTACTGCGCCCGGCGCCGAGCTGGCGCGCAATCGTCGCAACGCTTGGATATGCGATGCCCTCATCGCTGGCATAGTCAGCCAAACGCAGCATGATCAATAACTTATTGCCTTTGATGCCTGCAGCGGCGCAACCATCCCAGACATATGCGGATAATTTGACGCTCACTTATCAATCCTCTTGAATCTGGCACGGAAGATAATCATCGGAGCAACACACTCCCACTCATATCCCGGGCGGCGGTAAATCACACGCTGGCGGGCAGCGTCATAGCCAGTTACATGCACAACAATGCCGTGTTGGTCGCGATAAAGACGGTCCATTGGTTGAATATTCTCTTCCATATTCAACCTCCCATCAGTTCAGAGGCGTAACGCTGTGCTATCCACTGGACGCCGCGGGGAGTTACTCGGGTTTGGGTGTAGGCATGGCCATAATCCGATGTACCTGTTTTGACGGTAAACAGGCCTTCGCGCTGACGCAGGGCATGAGGTAGCAAGTTGCCGGACTGACGGAACAGCACTTTGTCACGCAGTAGCGTGTCGATCATGGCCTTTTCCGGCATGTTCAGGATTTTTGCGGTTTCACGCAGACTTTTGGCGCCACCGGCTTCGACATACTGATTCACGAACGCCACCTTGGGCGCGTCCTGCTGGACCTTAAGTGAGAGCTTCGCATTTCTTTCAGCCATGTCGGCCGCCAGGCGAAGTGCCTCTGGCAATGTTTGCGGTATAGCGTTGGCGCTGTCCTCTAACTCACGCAGACGACGGATGATCTTCATGCGTAGCGGCGCGCTGTACCCGGCGATTAAACATTCCGTATGCTCACGGTCGAGACGGTATTCCCGGTATTGCTGGTGGTTCTGGGGGTGTGTCCAATAATGGGCATACCCCTCCAGGGACTCTCCCAACTGCTGCATCATCGCTTCGATGTCACGCACCACATGCTTATGCTGCTTGCCAGTGAGAGAAGATATCTCACGGCTACTCATGGTCGCGGCACCAGCGATGTAAGGAGAGGCATGAACTAAAGATGAATTCGGCTGGTTATTGACCTGCTGCGCCATTCTGCTTCCCTCCCTTTGCAATAAAGTCCCCCACAGCCCATTCGGTAAAGCTGTGGTTAACCTGGGCCCATCCGCCCGGTATTCTTACGGCATAGCAAAACGCAATAACGCTTTTACCACCGCGAACTGGTAACGCGCGAAGTTGCGATCGCTGATTATTTGCGGTTAAATTGCTCATGCGGATTTCTCCATACACATTGATTTATTCGCCACGACGCCCGGAGCTGCACACTCGCGGGCGTCATCCGTTTCTGGCTGGCAGAAAATGCGATAAACAAGAGCCGAATGCTCCTGAAGTTTTTGAATAGAGCTATAGAGCTCCCCATCAATCGCCGCCCGTTCATGCGGCTCAATCACACCATCTTCGATCGCTGCGCGAATCTGTTGCGAATAGGCTGTTATCTGTTCGATAACCTCAAGCAGGCGCTGATTGATATCCGCGTTATCCACTTCTTCAATATCCGCCAGCGGAACAAAAACCCCACCGGATTGGCGCGCTACCGCGTCAGCGATATGACTTGTACCACCAGCACGCTGCAGCACCATCGCCCATCCAAGCGGGAAGATCTGATCACCATCGACGCGCAGGCGGTTGAATAAGGCATTTTCAGTTACACCCAGCCATTCGGCTGCTTCGGCATAACCTCCAGGCAGTTCAGTAATCGTTTTCTTGAACGCTGCCACCAGCCAGGCTGGTTGACGTTCTACTTTCCAGATTGGCTCATTACCCACGGTTCCCCCCTTTGATCTGTGGTTCATGCTTATGCAAGTACCTGTTATGTTTTGGAATAAATATCTGGCCTAAGCTGCGATCTGGTGATTGCACCCGCGGTGCATTTCTCCAACTTTTTTGCTAAGTCAAAACCAGCTTTCTTATAGCCATTGAAAACCAAACGTAGGTAACCAGTTGTGGAGCCAACGTTTGTTGCTAATTTGCTCTGTTGCTCTTTGGTTAATGAATCCCAGAACTCTTTCATGCATGTACCTCCTGTATACATATTACACGAAAGAAATGAACCTTCAAGGTACTTGTACCTTTATGGTACAAGCGGTTTAATTTCTATATGAAAACGATCCAGGAAATCAGGCGTTTAAACGCCAGAAAGTTGAGAGATGGTGTTGGCGGAAATACATTTTTCGCCAATATGATTGATCGCGAGCCAACTCAAACAAGCCGGTTCATGGGGGACGGCGCGACAAAAAACATCGGCGATACTATGGCAAGACACATTGAAAAATGTTTCGATTTGCCTACTGGGTGGTTAGATCAAGAACACCAAACCACGAATGTGGCAAAAGCACCTGATGTCTCCGATACAAATAGAAATATTACGATGGTTCCGGTTATATCCTGGGTGCAGGCAGGAGCATGGACCGAAGTTGGTTATGCTGAGGTAGATTTGAATAGTACGGAAAACTATCCTTGTCCTGTCCCTTGTGGCCCTATGACATATATCCTTCGAGTAATCGGCGACTCCATGGTTGACGAGTACCGACCTGGCGATATGATTTTTGTTGACCCAGAGATCCCAGCAGTTCATGGCGATGACGTTATCGCCTTGATGCACGACTCTGGAGAAACAACATTTAAGCGCCTGATTGAAGATGCCGGGAACCGCTATTTAAAAGCTCTTAATTCCAACTGGCCTGAGCCATATATCAAAATAAACGGGAACTGCTCAATCATTGGTACCGTGATTTTTTCAGGAAAACCAAGAAGGTACAGTATAAAAAAATAAGCTTTCTATCAAAACCTGCTACGGCAGGTTTTTTTACGCTTGACAATGTACCTTGCAGATACATAATGTACCTAAAAGAAACAACTGAAAGCGCATTCCCCTTCTTTCCGGTGGGGATCGGTTTGTTACTGAAGGAGTGCGCTTCCAGTTGTGGTAATTGCGGCTATGCGCACGTGACGAGCCAAACCCGTTCAATGAGTGCGTTTCCGGGAAGTGTACGTCGCCGGTTACTGGCTAAACCCGGCAGGTGGAGGCACCACCGCCACAACTCGAATTGCTGTGTGTAGTCTTTGCCCAGTCTCTTCGATGGGCCCTTTTTTTACACAACAGGGAAGAGCACCACCGGCACCGGGAACTAACCCTGCCCGGATCCGAGTTCAAAGCGTGGACCCTCTCTCCTTCAGGCTCTGAACTGGTGCTCTTCCCTGTTGTGTATGGAGAAACTGTCGGCGGTGGCAGCCGCCCTAACTAAGAGGTAGTGCTATGAGCAATGATCGCATGACCAATGTCCCGGATTTCCTGGGCGAATTGGATGCCGGCGTGTTCATGAACAAAATCGCCGGGGCGCTAAATACCGCTGCGCTGGGCGTTCTGAACAACGGTAGCAAAGGCAAAGTTGTGCTCACTTTCGACATCGACCGCATGGGCAATTCGATCGAAGAAAAGCGAGTCATGATCAAACACAAACTGCAGTACGTCACCCCCACCCCGCGCGGGAAAGTATCCGAAGAAGACACGACCGAAACGCCGATGTTCGTGAACCGCGGCGGCAAGCTGACCATCCTGCAGGAAGACCAGGGCAACCTGTTTACTCTGGGCGGGGATCCGGATGCAAAGCTGCGAGCGGCTCAGTAGGCCGCGATTAACGTGCTTTTAGTTTAACTATATTCATCTTTAAGGAAATTTTATGTCCCAACAATTAGACAGCAGCGCAATCAACCAAATTAAAGACCTGGTGCTTTCAGGCTACCACCTGAACGATATTCACGGTCTGTCCTGCCCGACGACCATTCTGCCGGAAGGTACTGCCGTCGCGAGCCTTGAGCGTTTCGCACTGGAGCGCTACCGCTTCCGCGGCGCTATGGACACTACCAGCATTGATGATTTCGTTCGCTATTCCGCTGACTATGCCAAAGAAGACGAAAAAGCACGTTGCTTTATCGATGCCGATAACATGCTGGCGCGCTCCATCTTCAACATCGGTACGCTGGATAACCCCGGCCACGCTGATAATGTCGCCTCGATCAAACTGAAGAAAACCGCACCGTTCCGCGCGCTGCTGTCGATCAACGGCGATCACCTCAACCAGAAGCAAATCGCCGAATGGCTGGAAGACTGGAGCGATTACCTTATTGCGTTCGATGCCGACGGCAACACGATGAAAATCGCCCAGGCAGCACAGGCAGTTCGCCGCGTCACCATTCAGCAAACTAACGCCTCCGATCATGAAGATGGTGATTTCAGTGGCAAAAAATCGCTGATGCAGAGTATCGAAGCCAGTAGTAAAGACGTGATGCCGGTGGCGTTCGAGTTCAAATGTGTGCCGTATGAAGGGCTCGGTGAACGTGCATTTAGCCTGCGTAACAGCCTGCTGAAAAGTAATGATCCGGTATTCGTCCTGCGTATTGTCCAACTGGAAGCCCAGGAAGAAGCGATCGCCAACGAGTTCCGCGATCTGCTGGTTGGCAAGTTCGACGGCAAGCCGGTAGAAACCTTTATCGGCAACTTCAAAGCCTGATTGCTCTCCATTAAATCCCCGGCGCCGCGGGGATTTATTAAAGCGTAATCCTGAAATTTATCGCCTTTTGGCGAGGGATTCTTACACCCAAAAACCAGCGCTGTGCAGAGCGCGATTAAATGGAGAAATACGATGAGCCTTATTCAAACCTTTACTGGCAAACATTTTAACTATCTCGACATCCAGCTGGATGCCATTGAGATCGAAGATATCGCTAACGCGCTCTCGAATATTTGCCGCTTTTCCGGCCATCTTCCGGAGTTCTACAGCGTAGGCCAGCACAGCGTATTAACCAGCCATCTGGTACCGCAGGAGTTCGCGCTTGAAGCACTGCTGCACGACGCCGCCGAAGCTTATTTGCAGGATATCCCAGCGCCGCTTAAACGCCTGCTCCCGGACTACCGAGCCATCGAGGATCGGGTTGATGCTGCTATCCGTCAAAAATTTGGTCTGCCTTCTGAGAAGCACCCGACTGTCAAATATGCCGACCTGGTGATGCTGGCAAGCGAACGCCGTGATTTTGAAATCGACGAAGGCACTCACTGGCCTATGCTCGACGGAATTATTCCCACCGACCAATTCGTTATCAATCCCGTTCGCCCGGGTCAGTCCTATGGGATGTTCATGAACCGCTTCAACCAACTGATGGAGCGGCGCTAATGGCACACGTAAAAGTAAAAGACCTCGTTGCGGCAGCTCATGCCGCATCACATGGTTTACCACCAGCAGAGGCAAAACTAATGCGTGATATTGCTACTCGACTGGACGTGACCTATGTCGCGCTGACTGAATCGATGGATATCAATACCGCGCTGTCTGCTGAGATTGCCAAGATTCGTGAGGATATCGATGACTGATATCACCGAACTGGCGCAGGGTGACATCGACCGGCGTTGTCTGGCAGAAAACACCTTTAATTTGATTTCCATGTCCGGCGGGAAAGACTCGTTAGCCCAATGCCTGTATGCCGTAGAGAACGGCGTGAAGCACGATCGGGTGTTTGCTGATACGGGCCATGAACACCCTCAGACGATGGAATATCTGGATTATCTTGAACAAAATCTGGGTCCGATTCGCCGGGTAAAAGCTGATTTCACTCGCCAGATTGAGGGTAAACGTAAATTCATTGCAGAAAAATGGCCGGTTTCCCTCGTTGAAGAATGCGGGATGTCTCACGATGAAGCGGCAGAGCGTATCGCCTGCGCGCTGGAAATCCTCCACCCAACAGGTAATCCATTTCTGGACCTGTGCATGTGGAAAGGTCGATTCCCGAGCACAAAAGCGCGGTTCTGCACGTTCGACCTTAAACATGAGCCTGTACGCACTCAGGTGGTGCTACCGGCACTTGATGAATATGACGAGGTTATTAGTTGGCAGGGCGTACGCGCCCAAGAGTCGCCAGCGCGGGCTGGCCTACCGATGTGGGAAGAGGATGCAGATAATACTCCTGGTCTGCACGTCTATCGCCCAATTCTCAATTGGCTGCATGAAGATGTGTTTGCTATTGCAAAACGCCATGGAATTAAGCCAAACCCACTATATCTGCAAGGCTGTAGTCGTGTTGGGTGTATGCCATGCATTCACGTTCGAAAATCTGAATTAGCGGAGATTTTCCAGCGTTGGCCGGAGGAAATAGCCAGGGTAGCAAAGTGGGAGCGCTTCGTTGCAGCTTGCTCTCGCCGCGGCAACTCTACATTTTTCCCATCAACCCATGACCCGCGCCGGGCAGAACGTCGTATAGACGTTATCACGGTGGACGGTTACGGGATTGAAACCTATCGCGACTGGGCGATGACAACCCGAGGTGGAGCCCAGTTCGATTTACTGGCTGAAGCTAACGACAAATCCGTGTGTAGCAGCGTTTATGCAGGGGTGTGTGAGTGATTGATCTTACTGAGTGCGAAGCACGTGCACTCATTAAAAACCTGCAGCAGCGGATAAAGTGGAAAGAGGAATTAGCTCCTCTCAATCATCTTGAAGCGCAAGACCTGATTATTTACCGGATAGCACTTGAGGCGCTCGAAGAGGTATTGAATGAACGAAAAATTATTGAATGACGACGTGAAAATTCTCCTTCGTCAGATAGAAGACGGCAAGACATATGGCGAACTTATTAACTTCATGGTTAATCAGTTCGGATTGACGTACCGAGAGGCGCAGGAAGTCCATGAGAAGTTGAGTCGGGAGAGTGATTAAAGTTGGACGACTATCAAAGAAATTTGGGTTAAAGGTGTCGAGCATTTTGCAACCACCATCACCGAAGAATAAACCTCACGCCCGGGTGCAGCCGGGCTGTATGGAGATCCTGTCATGGCAAAACTTATGAAAGCGAGTCAATGGGGAAAACGCGAATTTACCAAAGACTCTATTCCGGATAATAGAACCATTAAACGTTGGGTCGAAAATGGCCTCCTCACAGGCAAAATCGTCGACGGCTCTGTTTTCGTCTTCGAATCTGAAAAATGGGGGGTCGACTCGATGGTTAATCATGCGGTTCGACAGCTTATCAGTGAGGGTTAAACATGGCAGCCAGGCCAAGAAAAAGAGAATACCGCCATCTACCCGATTATCTAATATTTGATAAAGATCGCGGAGTTTATAAATTCACCTTAATTACCGGGAAGAAAAAGAACATAGGGAAAGATCGGGCTATAGCCATCGCTATTGCGCGCGAATACAACCTCAGAATGCGGCAGGCAAATGCTCCGTCAGTTGAATTGCTTATCCGTGATTCTGGCGGCGTGTCGGGTGAGGCTAAACCATTTGCCGAGCATGTTGATCACATCATGGCGCGTGCGATTGAAAATGAACGTCCGTCGCAAAATACGCTTGATGACTGGAACAACGACGCACTAAGGGTGAAGGAATTCTTTAACAACATACCAGCTTGCGATATTGAGCTGGAGCATGTGAACGCCTACATAAAGCATTACCACTCAGATTCATCAGCGAACGTACAAAACAGAAAGGTCAGCTTCCTTAAAAAGTTGTTCTCGTATGCGGTCGATGAATCATTGATGTTTGATAACCCTGCTACACGCAAAAAAATGCGAAGAACTGAAGAGAAGAAACGCCAGCGTCTTTCACTCCAAAACTTTAAAGCCATTCGGCGGGCCGCCGAACCTTGGTTACGCACCGCGATGGATTTAGCATTGCAGACGACGCACGCGCGCCTTGAAGTGTCACGAATCCGGTATTCAATCAGTGAGCCAAAGGATGGAGTCTGCGGGTGTGTATGGCTGGCACAGCCGGAAAACGGGATTTATGGCACGCTGTACATCCACCGCCAGAAAGTACAGAAGAAAGAGGCCTCGCATGTTGCTATCCCGATCGGGGAAGAATTGAAACGGATTATTGACGAAAGCCGCGATAATGTGGCCAGCCCGTTTGTCGTTCATCGGATTCCTGAGCGGCAGGTTAAACGTAGTAAAGAGGTTTCACACCCGACACAGGTGGCGCCGGATTATCTGAGCCGGTCCTTTTCCGCGGTGCGAGACAAACTAGGTTTATGTGACAAACTGGCAATGGATGAAAGACCAACCTTTCATGAAATCCGAGCCTTGGCCGCTCACCTCTTCGATCAACAGGGTATAGATCCACAAGGGCGAATGGCACATAGCGATGCAAAGTCGACAAAGATCTATACGCAAAACCATATCGATTGGGTTATTGTCCCTCACGGAGAAATTAAAGCAGGATAATTCGCTTAGTACTGGACAGAGCTGTAAGCCTGTCCAGTAGGGAAATTGAAAGCAGAATGCATCAGTAGTATCAAAGGGCTTTCGGTTCCAGCCAAGCAGTAACGTCACCGGCACTATTGATAAAGTCGAAAACAATGATTAGTTGTTCCAATTCATAGCTCGCATGAGTTAACTCACGCTCAAACGGACCAATAAGTACAGGTCCGTCAAGTAGTTGCTGAGTGATCGCGTAATTAGCTAGGAATTCATGCGCCATCGAATTTCGCTTATCCTTAAATGACTTTAGGTATTCATTATAGTCCGTGCGTAGCCCCAGTTTCTCAAGCTCAACTCGAGTTTGGCCTAAAGTCAGCCTCTCTAGTTTCTCTTCGGAAAGATTATAGCCCGGTAGTGAGGCTAAGATTTTTTTCAGCCCAAACTCAAGCAACTGCGCCTTGCCCATAAACAGCCCAAACCGCTCGATAAAGGCTTTACCTTCATAGACTTTGAGTCCGGAAAAAATTTTGTCCCGAAGTTCCCGCCCGCCCAGAGTAGGGTTATCCATATTTTTCTCCTTAATAAAGATAAAAATCTGAAATTAGATCTGTTCCCCATATATGAACTCATCGTCACGTTAGTAGCATCCACGTTAAGGAGATAGCTACCGATCAGATTAGGCTACAGCTCTAAGTTGTGAAAATGTCAGAGCGAGTTTGAGCCAAAATACATTAGTTTGTCGATAGTTCTATCAATGCAGCGAGTGTTAAAATTGACTTTTAATCATTGCAGGTATCATCAATATGCGCTTGAACCGCCTTCCTGGATACGGGCTCCCAGATCTTGCCTTCTGGCCACAACCTTGGTACGAAACAGATCGATGGCAAATGTACAGCTTGAAACTTCGAACCGATGGAACACTTCATTGGTTCAAGCATTACTTAGAACGTGGTATACCTCCCCATGCTTATGCCCACACCTATGAAAATTACGAAGATGCCAGAAATTGGGCAATTGAGATGAATAAAAATATTGATATTGATATTTATAAACTCACTTTATCCCTACCCGAAAAAGAGTCATTGCGTTTAAAAGTGGATAAGGCCCTCACCGCCAAAATACGGTTGATGGATGAAGAGCAAATGATGCTCAATGAGGCCACAATGAAACACACTAACGATCCGCGTATTTGTCCCGAGGAGTTAATTCTTAAACCCGAGTTAGAGAGTTTACGGGAGCCTCTGCTCGACGCTCTCAATGAGAGGCCATATCTGCGTTTCATTTATCTACCGAGGTACCAAATTTGCCTTCAACTCGTTGAAAATAACACTTGGGATCGATCCAATCTTATTAGTTCAAGAGCGGCAAAAATCTGCTATCAAGAGCGCATTGCTAGAGGATTTGGATTGTCTGGAGGAGCACATTGGGGGAAAACAAAATCAGCTATACGCTCTATGCTCCTTCCACGTGCCAACCAACTGCTACAGCTAGCCAGTGTAAAACGGATGTTGGATGAAGCCATCAGAAACGGAAAAAGAGTCCTCGTTTTCAGCAATTACGTTTTCTGGTACGAGGACAAAAACCAAGTTGGGTGGAGCGTTAAGGAGCTCAGCGAGAGCGAGGTTACCTCAAGGGGTAATACTATCTGGACGAAAGGGACAATTATCTCCAAAAATCATGGGCGGATTGTTGTACTTCCGTACACTAAGGAAAACGGCGAACACGTTAAAGGCTATACCAAGAACGCTCCGAATGACGGTAAAGCGCTGCCTAGACATAAAGACGAATATGTTGAGCTTCCCTTCGAAATTCTGGATGGTGATTTGATGTTCAGTTTATTCGGTGAGCTTAAATATGAGTAATTAATCGGTGATCAGAATGGAAAAATTCACGATCCTATCATAGTCGTTGCAACTAAATTCTTGGGGAGAAACTACCTCCTAACTCATTGATGTGTATAGCGTAGATTTTGCAAAAAAAGCACTGTTTGTTTATACATACGAATACCACGCACCACCAGTAATAGCGGGCTTTTCAGCGTTTTGAAAGCGGTGTCATGGGGTGTCGGGGGTCGGAGGTTCAAATCCTCTCGTGCCGACCAAATTATTCACCGATTAAAACGGTAACCCCTTAAGAACCCGCACTCTTACAAAGACTGCGGGTTTTTTAATGTCATATTTCCTCCCTGTTCTCAGCAAAACGCACCAGCCACTTTGATTGTAAATCATGGAAAAGCTTCTATTATTTGATGGTACACGTCATTTTTATGAAGGATTTACATGAGAGTTAATGGACTTACGAAAGGATTTTTCATCCTGATCGTGCTGATCGTCACCCTTGCTTTTTTCGACGTTCTCTCCCCCTATTATTCAGCCATTTTATGGGCGGCCATTCTGGCGGTGATCTTCCACCCGGTGAAGAACAAACTGCGCGATCGGCTCGGCGAGCGTAACGGCCTGGCGGCGTTTCTGACGATAGTGATTATCTGTCTGATCGTGTTTACCCCGCTGGCGATCATCCTCTCGTCGCTGGCCTTCGAGCTCAACGTGGTTTACACCAAACTGCAGCATAACGATACCCAGTTCCCAACCGTAGTAGCCAGCCTGTTTGCTCACCTGCCAGAATGGGCAAGGAGCTTCCTCTCAGAGCATAATCTTGATAGCGCGGAACAGATTCAGCGGCAGCTTTCGGACGTTGCGCTTAAAGGAGGCCAGTACCTGGCCGGTAGCGCATTCCTGATTGGTAAAGGCACGTTCGGTTTTACCATCAGCTTCGGCATCATGCTTTATCTGCTGTTTTTCCTGCTAAAAGATGGTCCGTACCTGGTCAGGCTGATCCTGGAATCCCTGCCGCTATCAAATCACGTGAAGCAGCATCTTTTCGCCAAATTTGCCGCCGTCGCCAGGGCGACGGTCAAAGGCACCGTGGCGGTCGCGCTCGCCCAGGGCGCGCTTGGGGGACTGGCATTCTGGATCGTGGGCATTGATGGCAGCATCCTGTGGGGCGCACTGATGGCTTTTCTGTCGCTGATCCCGGCGGTGGGCTCGGCGATTATCTGGGTTCCCGCGGCGATCTATCTCTTCGCGACCGGTCAGCTCTGGCAGGGCGCGTTTATCGTCGGTTTCTTTGTGATCATCGTAGGCCTGGTTGATAACATTCTGCGACCTTTACTGGTTGGTAAAGATACCAAAATGCCGGACTACCTGATCCTGATCACCACGATCGGCGGAATGGAAATCTACGGCATCAACGGCTTTGTTATCGGCCCGCTGATTGCCGCCCTGTTTATCGCCTGCTGGAACCTGCTGTCCGGACGCGATCACGCCGGAAACATCGATGAGCTTGATGAGGATTTCTTAGAAGAGGGTAAAAATCACGAGGAGTAACGCAATCCTTTTGAACCGCGGCAGCGCAGGCATACAGGGGGAGCATATCCCCCCGATCGGCGCTTTTATTTGGCGTAGCCTTTAAACACGCCGTCCTGAGTGACGGCAATTTTACCGTTGGCGTAAACAATAAAGTTGTAAAGCCCCTGCTGGTAAACGGTCGCGTCTTTATTTTTCTCAATCACCGCCGCCGCTTTACCATCAATGCTTAAGCCGGTACTGGTGCCTTTAATCTCCATGCCGTTAAAGTGCCGGGTGTTCACCTTCGCGCTCTGACTATGCTGAACGGCAGCGGCGGCGTTTTCTAACGCCTGCTTCTCATAAGCTGCATTCATTGAGGCCTGACGATTTTGCTCCGCTAAGTAGCAGGTATCGCGGGAAATCCCCCTGGCTTCGCAGTTCGCCAAACGCTGTGACTCAGAAGTGCAACCTGCCAATAGCGAAGAAACCGCCAGCGACACAACCAGTAAAACCTTTTTCACTTTCATCTACCATCACTCATATCAATTATTTAAATGAACAATTCCCTTTCAATTAATTTCCCTTATAGATCATTCTAAATGACGGAAGACAAATATAACGAATGAAATAATCTCATATGTAAATTAATTCTTTTATTGATCATAATCATTTTAAAAATTCACCTCCCCAATAATAGGTTGCAGCGGAAAAAAGCGGGCTGCCGCAGGTGATGAATAACTGCCCCTACCGCAAAAACAGAACTTATAACTATAAAATATGAAAATTTTGGTAAACGCCACTACCCATCAACGTAACAAATGCTAACATTATGCTGTTTATGATTGATAACAAAGGATTACCCACGTGAAAAAAATCACTACGTTTGCCGCCTCCCTGCTGGCCGTTGCCTGCATGTCCACCAGCGCCGCTGCAGCTGAGCAGCCGCTGGAGAAGATCGCCCCGTTTCCAAAGGCGGAACAAGGGATGAAGCGTCAGGTGATTCAGCTGCCGCAGCAGCAGGATGAATCCGCATTGAAAGTCGAGCTGATGATTGGCCAGACGCTGGAAGTCGACTGCAATCGCCACCGCCTTGGCGGCCAGCTGAAAAGCAAAACCCTGGAAGGCTGGGGCTACGACTACTACGTATTTGATAAAGTGACGTCACCCGTCTCAACCATGATGGCCTGCCCGGATGGTAAAAAAGAGAAGCAGTTTGTGATGGCTGGCCTGGGCGACGCGGGCATGCTGCGCTATAACAGCAAGCTGCCCATCGTAGTTTATACCCCGGCGAATATCGACGTGAAATATCGTATCTGGAGAGCGGACGAAACCATCGGCGTAGCCGTTGAGCGTTAATGCCTGAAGAGTGAATCCGGCGGCCTGTGCCGCCGGAAAGCATTTACAGTGCGATATCCGCGATAGGTTTGCCTTCAGGCAGCGGCTTCAGCGTCGCCTGTGGCACATCATCAGCAGCGGTAAGCGGTTCATAGCGCAGTTCCAGCACTTCGCTGGTCCACGCCAGCGCCCTTTCAATTTCCGCCGCGTTGCCATCCAGACGCGTACCGTAGCTCGGGATAATCGCTTTCAGTTTCGCCTGCCACTCCGCTGAGTTGATCTTCTCTTTGAACACTTTCTCCATCAGCTGCAGCATGATTGGCGCCGCGGTGGAAGCACCCGGCGAGGCGCCCAACAGCGCGGCTACCGTGCCTTCATCATCGCTGACAACTTCGGTTCCCAGGCGCAGAACGCCGCCCTTCTTCGCGTCGCGCTTGATAATCTGCACGCGCTGGCCGGCCTGCCATAAGCGCCAGTCTTCTTTGCGCGCTTCCGGATAGTACTCACACAGCGCCGCGTGACGATCTTTGTCCTTTTGCAGCACCTGGCTAATCAGGTATTTTACCAGATCGAAGTTATCCAGCCCGACGTTGAGCATCGGCATGATGTTCGACGTGTTGGTGGAGGCCAGCAGATCCCAAAGCGAACCGTTTTTCAGGAAGCGGGTTGAGAAGGTCGCGAACGGCCCAAACAGCACCACGCGTTTGCCGTCGATAATACGGGTGTCGATGTGCGGAACCGACATCGGCGGCGCGCCCACTTCCGCCTGGCCGTAGACTTTAGCCAGATGGTGAGTCACCACTTCCGGGTTCTCACAAACCAGGAACTGACCGCCGACCGGAAAGCCCGCGTACTCCTTCGCCTGCGGAATACCGGTTTCCTGCAGCAGGGTCAGCGCGGCGCCGCCGGCGCCAATAAAGATAAATTTAGCCCTGATAACCCGTTTCTGGTGGCGATTGTTCGCATCCGCCAGCGTTACGCTCCAGCTCTTGTCGGCGTTGCGCTTAAAGCGACGAACCACGGTACCCAGCTGAAGCGAGAAATTATCATGGGTTTGCAGTCCGGCGATCAGCTGACGGGTAATTTCACCGTAGTTCACGTCGGTACCGACTTCCGAGCGGGTCGCGGCCACCTTCTGCTGCGGATCGCGCCCTTCCATCACCAGCGGAGCCCACTCTTTAATTTGTTGATGATCTTCAGAGTAGCGGATACCGCGAAACAGCTCGCTTTGTTGTAACGCCGCATAGCGGGCGCGCAGGAAGTTCACGTTGTCTTCGCCCCACACGAAGCTCATGTGCGGCACGCTGTTAATAAAGGATTTAGGCTTTTTCAGAATGCCCCGGGTCACCTGGTGGGCCCAAAACTGACGAGAAATCTGGAAAGATTCGTTGATATCAACCGCTTTATCGATATTGATACCGTTAGCGGTTTGCGGCGTATAGTTCAATTCCATCAGCGCCGCGTGGCCGGTGCCCGCGTTGTTCCATCCGTTCGAGCTCTCTTCCGCGACGCTGGACATCTGCTCGACCATGGTAATAGACCAGTCCGGCTCCAGTTCCTGCAGCCAGGTTCCCAACGTGGCGCTCATGATGCCACCGCCAATCAACAATACATCCGTCTCTTGCTCATGGCGGGTGTTGGTCCGAGTGTTATTGGAACCAACCGCCTGTGAGCTGGGTACGGCCATCTTTTTCTTCATCGGATTTGAGCCTTACTTTACTCGCTTTTTTATTTAGCGCAGGTGAAACGATTCTCGGCTTCAAAGGTAACACTGAAGAAAAAAAATTTAAATATTGTTTAAATTTTAAGTTGAGTTTTGAGATCTGTTATAAAAATGTTTAATAAATGTGTATCACAAATCACATTTTGTACTGGTGTCAGCGATGCATCCGCGCTATTATCCTCGGTTTTGTGACCGACCGCACGTAAGCAGCGACCGATCCCGGCCAAAACTTTTTAAATTCTGCGAAATTTTTTTATGCCCCCAGTTTCCGATTCCGCTACCTCCAGCAACGCTGGCGCATCAGGCCAGATACTGCGCTCGCCCGCGCTGCTGACGCGTGAAACGCTGGCGGGCGTACTCACCGCACTGGCGCTAATCCCCGAAGTCATCTCCTTCTCGGTTATCGCTGGCGTTGATCCGAAAGTCAGCCTGATTGCCTCCGTAGTGCTGTGCCTGGCGATGTCGGTTCTAGGCGGCAGACCGGCGATGGTCACCGCCGCCGCCGGTTCGGTAGCGCTGGTGATTGGTCCGATGGTCCATCAATACGGCGTCGGCTACATTCTGCCGGCGGTCGTGCTGGCAGGCGTTATTCAAATTTTGTTTGGCCTATGCGGCATGGCGCGCCTGATGCGCTTTATTCCGCAGCCGGTGATGACCGGTTTTGTTAACGCGCTGGGTATTCTCATCTTTTTTGCTCAGGTACCGCATTTCTGGAGCAAGCAGCCGCTGATTATCGGCCTGTTCGTATTGACGCTGCTGATTGTCCTGTGGGCGCCGCGCTTCATTAAAGCGATCCCTTCTCCGCTGATTGCTATCGTTCTGCTGACGCTGTTTACCGTTTTCAGCGGCCAGCTGCTGCCGACCGTCGGCGACGAAGGCTCCATGAGCGGCGGACTGCCGGGGTTAACCAGCCTGATGGTGCCCCTCGACTTAACCACGCTGCGCATCATCTGGCCCTGCGCGCTGAGCATCGCTTTTGTCGGCCTGATGGAGTCGCTTCTGACGGCGAAGCTGGTCGATGATTTGACCCACACTCCTTCCAGTAAGGCGCGCGAGAGCGCCGGTCTGGGCGTCGCCAACATTCTCGCCGGGTTTTATGGCGGCATTGCCGGGTGTGCGATGATCGGTCAGACCATCGTTAACGTTGAAATGGGCAAAGCACGCAGCCGCGTCTCGACCGTTGCCGCAGGCCTGGTACTGCTATTGCTGGTAACCGCATTAAGCGAAGTGATGGCGAGAATCCCGATGGCCGTGCTCGCCGGCGTGATGGTGATAGTGGCGGTAAAAACCTTTAGCTGGCACAGCATTCGTCCGGCGGAGCTGGCGCGCAATCCGTGGCCGGAAACGCTGGTGATGCTGGTGACCGTCGGCGCGACCGTCGGCACCAGCAATCTGGCAATTGGCGTTCTGGCAGGCCTGCTCTCAATGGCCCTGATCCCTCGCCGTCTACGCACTCAAGCGCAGGCTACATCAGAAAAAGCGTCGCCAGCCCAAGAAAAATAAAGAATCCCCCGGTGTCGGTAATAGCGGTAATCATCACGCTGGAGCCGACCGCCGGATCGCGTCCCAGCTTGACCATCACCATCGGGATAATCACCCCCATCATCGCCGCCATCAGCAGGTTGAGCATCATCGCCAGCGTCATTACGCCGCCCAGCTGCGGATCGTCGTACAGCCACCAGGTGATCGCCCCCATAATCCCGCCCCAGACGATCCCATTGATCAACGCAACGCCCATCTCGCGCAGGATCAGGAACGAAAAGCTTCCCGGCTGAATATGCTGTAACGCCATAGCCCGCACGATCATGGTGATCGTCTGGTTGCCGGTGTTACCGCCGATTCCGGCGACAATCGGCATCAGCGAGGCCAGCGCCACCAGTTGCGAAATGGTGTGCTCGAAACCATCGATAACGCGGGAGGCGATAAAGGCGGTGCACAGATTGACCGCCAGCCAGGCCCAGCGGGTCTTCACCGCTTTGCTCACCGGGGCAAACACATCGTCATCGTTGCTCAGGCCGCCCATCCGGCGTAGATCGTTATCCGTCTCCTCGTAGACCACGTCAACGATCTCATCGATGGTTAAACGCCCCATCAGCTTGCCGTCGGCATCAATCACCGCCGCGCTGAGTAAGTCATCACGTTCGAAGGTACGCGCGACTTTTTCCGCATCCTCGTGCGGCTGGAAGGTCACCGGATCGCCTTCCATCACTTCCCCCACCCGCTTCTGCGCATCGTTGAGCAGAATGGTTTGCAGCTCGAGTTCGCCGAGCAGCAGCTTATTGCGGGTGGTCACAAACAGTTTGTCGGTGTTCTCCGGCATTTTCCCTAGTCGCCGCAGATAGCGCTGTACCGCCGCGAGAGTGGCTTCCGGACGAACGGTAATGACCTCAAACTCCATGATCGCGCCGACGGTATTGTCGGCGTAGCGCATCATCTGGCGAATACGCGCGCGTTTATCCGCGGGCAGCGTGGCCAGCAAACGTCCGGTCAGATCGCGCGGCAGGTGCTGCAGCAGGTAGACCTGTTCATCAATATCGAGATTTTGCAGCGCGAACAGCAGGTCGTGATCGCTCATCTCCTCAATGAGGTCGCCCCAGACGCTTTCCGATGCCTCCAGCAGCACTTCACCGCGCTTATCGTCAGCGACCAGCCGCCAGAGCGCGTTGCGCGCATCGTAAGGCAGCGCTTCGAGCGCATCGGCAAGGTCCGGAGGCGGCAGGTGGGAAACCAGCATCTCCACTTCCGCCAGATCGTCGGCAAGCGTGCTGTCATCGTAACGTTCAGCGAGGGTTAATTTACCCAGCAGCGAAGATGTGACGGCTTTATCGGTGCTCAGGAGCCAAATGAGGCGGGCGCGCTCTTCGTCACGCAATCTGGCGCTTTTTTTATGCAAAACGGACATCGGTCAGGCAATCCTTGTAAAAATATCTGTCAGACCAGCAGGCCGGAAGCCTTAAGCATAGCGCGAGGAGGCGGAAATAATAACCGCTATGAATTCGGTCGACGGAAAAAACAGCAGCCTGCGGGAAGCCCGGAGGTCGGCTGGTGCCTCCGGGACGGCGTAAAGCGATCAGGCGGTACGGGCGACCGCGTCGCGGGTCGCCAGCTCGCGCTCATTTCCGGTCAGCTCAGACAGCTGGCCGCCGCGCATTTCCAGCAGCCTGTCGGCATGCTGAAAGTAGTGATCGTCATGGCTAATAGCAAAGAGGGTTTTACCCATCTCCTTCATCAGCGGCAGCAGCACCTGATAGAACTCACGGCGGAAATGGGGGTCCTGATCCGCCGCCCATTCATCAAGCATGATGATATCTCTGTCTTCCGCTAACGCCAGCAGCAGCGCCACGCGCTTTTTCTGCCCTTTTGACAGCTTCAGGTCGAGGATTTTGCCATCGTCGAGCCGTAGCTTATGGTTCATCTGCAGATAACCCAGCCACTTCTCCACCAGCGCCGGGTCAGCCACCTTCCCTTCCGGCCCCAGCAGTCTGTCAAACAGCCAGACGTCGGTAAACACCGCCGAGAACAGCTTGCGGTAATCTTCCGGCTTATCCGCCGCCATCGGCTGCCCGTCGACCAGGATCTGCCCGGAAAGGGGCTGATACAAACCGGTCAACAGCATAGCCAGCGTCGATTTCCCGCTACCGTTACCGCCGATCAGAAAGACCAGTTCGCCACGCTTGAGGGTCATGTTGATCGGCCCGACCGCAAAACTGTTGTCAGGATAATGGAAGGTGATGTCGCGCAGCTCGAGCGTCTGCCAGTGGGGATGCGCCTGCGGCTGCGGGAACTCAGCGCGGTACGGCGCGAGCGAAAACTTATTCAGCTTGTTGAATGCCACCTGCGCGCTGAGCAGAGTGGGCAGCGCGCCTACCGCCGAGAGCAGCGGCGTGCGCAGGAATAATAGGGTCAACGAGTAGGTCGCCGCCACCGCCGTATCGGCCCAGCCCAGGCTGTTGGCCATCCAGAAAACCAGGCCAATCGCGCCCAGCATCATAATATTCGACCAGTTGACCGCGCTCAGATGGAAGGTATCGGCGCGAACAATATGGTGCCGGTATTCTCGCGCATCCGGCAGATAGAGCTGATTAAACACATATTCGGCGCGCTCGCGATTGAGAGTAAGCTCTTTGCGACCTTCGAGCACCGTCTGGTAGTCGTGATACAGCTTATCTTCGCTTTCGCGCAGCGACGCCATATGCTTATAAACCCGCGATACCAGTATAAATCCGCCCCAGATTGTCAACGCCAGCCACAGGGCGGTAACCAGCATCATTTTTCCTGACAGCCAGGCCAGATAAGCGGCGGAGCCAAAGGTCAGAATAATTCCCTGCACCAGCTCCGGCAGGCGCACGAAGGCAATGGTGATATTACGGATATCGCTGGTTAACCCGGCCAGCAGCGACGCGCTGCCGATTTTCTCGATCTTCTCGATTTGCGTATCCAGAATGCGCTTAATAAATTCGCCGCGCAGGCGGTAAACGAAATGGTGGCCAAGCGTGGTCAGCGCCAGCTGCGAGCCGAGGGTGACCGCCATCAACAGCAATAACAGACCGAGAAACTCCGGCAGGACCGTCAGGGAGGTATCGACAAGGGTTATCAGGCGCAGGTTAATGAAGGCGATAAGCCCAATACCCAGCACCGCGCTCAGCAGGCTCAGGGCAATGACGGAGATAAAGGGCCAGCGATACTGACGCCAGACAAGAAGAAGAAGTTCCATAACGCATAATCCGGGCAAGCAAAAACAGCCAGCAGTTTAAACTGCTCGACGATGACAGCAAGAATAATTCTTATTTTTATTCTTTATTACCCGCCAGGCGGAAAGTGAGATTGTAACGACAGGCGCCGGTTGCAGGATGGATGTCCTCTTTGAGCGGCTGAATACCGTGGTAAAACAGCCGCGATTCGCCGCCCCACACAACTACGTCGCCGTGCTCCAGCAGCACCCGCTGTAGCGGATCGTTACGCCGCAGCCCGCCGAACTGAAATATTGCCGGCAGCCCCAGTGAGACGGAGACAATCGGCGCTCGCAGGTTTTGCTCGTCTTTATCCTGATGCAGCGACAGCTTCGTTCCCGGCTGATAGCGGTTGATAAGACACGCATCCGGGGTAAAGCGCGCATAGCCGCTCGCCGCCGCCGCTTCTGCGGCCAGTTCACGGAAAAGCGGCGGCATCTGCGGCCAGCGCTTGCCCGTCAGCGGATCGTCGGCAGCATAAAGATAGCCGTGCTGGTTGGTGGTCCAGCCCAGCTCGCCGCAGTTGGTCATCGCCACCGACATCGTATAGCCGCCGGGAGTGACCATCTGGCGAAAAGGCGAACGGCTGGCAATCTCGCTGATTGCCTGCAAAAGCGCCGGCGCGCGCTCTCGGGCGTAGCGGCGCAAAATTATCGCCCCCGGAGCCAGCGGTTCCTGCCAGGGCGGCGTATCGGCAAAAAGATCGAGCATTATTTCTCCTCGGATGACGCTTCTCGCGCCAGCAGCAGCGCCTTGCGCGCCGTACCCCAACGATAGCCGGATAGCGCCCCATCCTCGCGAACAACCCGATGACAGGGAATAACCAGCGCCAGTTTATTCGCAGCGCAGGCGCTTGCCACCGCCCTCACCGCGCGGGGGCGGCCAATACTTTGCGCGACCTGGCGATAGCTGCGGGTCTCCCCCGCCGGGATCTGACGCAGCGCCTGCCAGACCTGAAGCTGAAACGCCGTGCCGCGCAGATCCAACGGCAGGGAAAACGGCTGCCGGTGGTCATCAAGATGGGAAAATACCTGCGCCACCCGCTGACGAAAAATCTCGTCGCCCGGATACAGCCGCGCATTGGGGAACAGGCTGGCTAATTCAGCGTAGAGCAAGGCGTCGTCCTCTCCGGGCAGCACGGCGCACACCCCCCGCTCACTCTCAGCCACCAGACAGCGCCCTAGCGGACCGTCGCCGCATACCCAGGTAATATCGATATCCCCCCCGCCGCGGCGAAACTGGCGGCCGGTCATTCCCAGCGCGGCGTCAGCCTGCTGGTAGTAGCTGCTACTATCCGGAAAACCGGCAGAGAGCGCCGCATCGGTAATTTTCGCCCCCTGCCCCAGCGCTTCGCGTAAACGGCGAGCGCGCCACGCCTGTTGCCAGGCTTTAGGGGTCATTCCGGTGACGGATTTAAAGAGGCGGTGAAAATGAAAGGGGCTGACCGCAAGCTGGCGTGCCAGCGCTTCCAGCGTTAACGGCGTCTCCTGCTCCAGCAGACGGCACGCGGCGGCCACTTTCTCTACCTTCTGCTGCTGCGGGTCGGTTTTTTCCGGCTGGCAGCGTTTGCAGGGGCGAAAACCTTCCGCCTGCGCGGTTGCAACGTCAGGGTAAAAGCGAACATTTTCCCGCAGCGCGCGACGCGAACGACAGGAGGGGCGGCAGCAAACGCCGGTGGTCAGCACGGCAAAAACAAACTGACCATCGGCGCGGGCATCACGTTCGCATACCGCCTGCCAGCGGCGCTCATCGGTATCAATCATTATCGGTTTCATCACGGACTCCTGCTGTAAGTGTATCTTCAGTGTGGGCCGAAGTCCGTTAACAAAAACCCGAAATCTTGCGCTTTAATTTTTCTCGCCAACGAGGAACGCGCGGAACTGCGGCGACATCCAGGTTTTAAACCCGTCCCCCTCTTTGATAATCATATAGACCGCCAGCCCCTGTTCGCGTACCACGTCCCGCGCTTTTTCCGGCCCCAGCACCATCAGCCCGGTGTCCCAGCCGTCGGCTTCCAGCGCCGTCGGGGCGATAACGGTCACCGAAACCAGTTTATGATCGATAGGCCGCCCGGTCTGCGGATCGATAACGTGCGAGATGCGCTTACCGTCCAGCTCATAGTAGTTGCGATAGCTGCCGGAGGTGCTGATGCCGTGGCCGTTAATATCAACGATCGCCTGCACCGCGTTTTCGCGATCGGTCGGCTTCTGGATAGCCACCCGCCATGGCTGTCCTTCCGCATTCATACCCCGGCTCGCCAGCGCGCCGCCCACCGAGACCAGGTAGCGCGAGATCCCCTCCTGCTCCATCAGGCGCGCCAGATGATCGGCGGCGTAGCCTTCACCTACGGTAGAGAGATCGACAAACAGATCCGGAATATCTTTTTGCAGAAACTGCTTGCCGGCCTGGTTGATCACCGTCAGATGCTGTAATCCGCTGCGCGCTTTTGCCGCGGCAATCTGCTGCGCATCCGGCGTTTTGACCGGCTGTTTATCCGGGCCAAAGCCCCATAAATTGACCAGCGGCCCGACGGTAATATCCATGGCGCCATGGGTTTTTGCGCCAATGCGCAGCGACATTGTGACGATATCCGCCATCGCCTCGTTGACCGGCCACGGCGAGATACCCGGCGAATGGTTAAAGCGCATCAACGCTGAATCGTTCTTCCAGGTGGAAAGCAGACGATCGTCGGCATCCAGCTGAGCCTGAACTTTCTGGCGCAGCGCCTCGGCCTTCGGCTCATCAACGTTGATGACGCTAACCCGCCAGAATGTGCCCATGGTTTTACCCTCCAGCACGGTGGCGGCGGACTTTGGCGTCTGGGGAGTGGTGGCTGCATCACAGCCTGAAAGTAATACGCAGGCGCCGAACAGGGCGGCGCGGAAAAAAGTGATATCCATAAAATTGGCTTCCTCTGGCTAAGGCGCAAAGAGTACACCAGCAAGGTTAAACCGGGCATAAAAAAAAGGCGCCATCGGCGCCTTTTTTCAAACTTCAGCTTGCTTAGAACTGGTAAACCAGGCCCAGAGCAACGATGTCGTCGGTAGAAACACCGGCGTTACGAGTGAAGCTGTTGTCGTCCAGCAGGTTGATTTTGTAGTCAACGTAGGTGGACATGTTTTTGTTGAAGTAGTAGGTAGCGCCTACGTCAACATATTTCAGGATATCCTGGTCGCCGTAGCCTTCCAGATCCTTACCTTTGGACTGCAGGTAAGCCACGGACGGACGCAGACCGAAGTCGAACTGGTACTGTGCAACCACTTCGAAGTTCTGCGCTTTGTTAGCAAAGCCCAGGGAACCGGCGCGAGTTGCGTTGTAGGTCTGGGTGTACTGAGTCGCCAGGTAGATGTTGTTGGCGTCATATTTCAGACCACCGGTATAGGTTTCAGCGTTGTCGCCGCGGCCCAGAGCCAGCTGGCTGTTCTGATCGCCATTACGTTTGGAGTGAGAGTACGCGAAACCAGCGCTGATACCGTCGTAGATATCATAGGTCAGGGAGGTGCCGTAACCGTCGCCGTTCTGTTTCAGAGCGCCACGACCGTTGTTGGTCGGGGAAGTACCTTCACCGCTTACGCTGCCGTTTTTACCCTGATACTGCAGAGCAAAGTTCAGGCCGTCAACCAGACCGAAGAAGTCAGAGTTACGGTAGGTTGCCACGCCGTTAGCGCGAGACTGCAGGAAGTTGTCAGAACCGTAGGTGTCGCCGCCGAATTCCGGCAGAACGTCGGTCCAGGAAGTTACGTCGTAAACAACGCCGTAGTTACGACCGTAGTCGAAAGAACCCGCGTCGCCGAATTTCAGACCTGCAAACGCCAGACGAGTCCACGCCTGATCGCTGGAGCTTTCGGTGTTGTTAGCCTGAACGTTGTATTCCCACTGGCCGTAACCGGTCAGCTGGTCGTTAATCTGAGTTTCGCCTTTGATGCCCAGACGCATGTAGGTCTGGTCGCCATCGGAAGATTTGTCGTCAGAGAAATAGTGCAGACCGTCGATTTTACCGTACAGGTCTAATTTGTTGCCATCTTTGTTATAGACTTCAGCCGCATTCGCTGCGCCCGCTACCAGCAGTGCCGGTACCAGGAGGGACAGTACTTTAACTTTCATGTTATTAACCCTCTGTTTGTTATATGCCTTTTATTATTGCCACTGCTTACTGATTACCCTTCTAATCAGTCGGCTATTTCATTGTGCTGCAAAATGCAGAATAATCCAACAAGAATATGATACTAAAACTTCTAAGATGTTTCAAAATACCCACAAGATGTTTCAATTTGTAAATACAAGGGAACTTTTTTACCGCACAAAAAGCTCATAAAAATAAGCACTAATAATCAAAAAATAAAAATTATCAATCAATGTCAAGGAGTTACACAGTTACACACCTATAGCACTGAATGGTAAAACAAAATTCTCATCTGAGACTAAAATTAATCCCGCTATCATCATTAACTTTATTTATTACCGTCATTCAGTTCTGAATGTCTGTTTACCCCTATTTCAACCGGATGCCTCGCATCCGGTTTTTTTTACTCTTCTTTACACATCTTTAATTATTCCATGCTATCGGTGAAAAAAAATAACGGTTATTAATCAAACAACTTGCGAATAAACTTAAGGCTGTTTATATAATTTCTTGTTATTTAGTGCTATTTACGTTAGTCAACCCGTCAATAATTGTACAAAACTATTCGGACAGTACATCTTTACTCGCCGCGCGGGTCTGAGATGAAACTCAAGGTAAAAAAGTCGTTGTATGGTATTCAGATGTATGGATTTTGGGCGTTAACCTTTATACTGTTCATCGCATCTGCGCTGCCCCCGGTTAACTTGGTGCAACAGTCCGTTTACACATACTGATGAGTCGTACTCTCACACGATGACCCCGAAAAAATTTTCCCTGATACCCGGCAACATTACCCGCTTCTTTATTCTTATGGTCATCGTCCTGCTGGCGACGATGGGGGTCATGATCCAAAGCGCCGTTAACACCTGGCTAAAAGATAAAAGCTACCAGGTGGTCGATGTCAGCTACGACTTACATAAACGCATTGATACCTGGCGCTACGCCACCTGGCAAATCTATGACAACATTGCCGCGACCTCGTCCAGTTCAGCCTCAGAGACAGGGCTCCAGGAAACGCGTTTAAAACAGGATGTTTACTACCTGGAGAAACCCCGGCGCAAAACTGAAGCGCTGATTTTTGGCTCTCATGACGGCTCAACGCTGGAAATGACGCAAAAAATCTCCAACTATCTCGATATCCTGTGGGGAGCCGAGACCATTCCCTGGTCGATGTATTACCTTAACGGCCTGGATAACAGCCTGATTCTGGTTTCAACGCTGCCGTTAAAAGATCTCTCCTCCAGCTTCAAAGAGTCGACCATCAGCAGCGTCGTTGAATCACGACGGGCAGAAATGCTGCTGCAGGCCAACACGCTAGATGAACGCGAGACGTTTTCGTCGCTGCGCCACCTCGCCTGGCAAAACGGCTTCTACTTTACGTTACGCACCACCTTTAACCAGCCGGGCCACCTGGCGACCGTTGTGGCCTTCGATCTGCCCATTAACGATCTCATCCCTCCCAGCATGTCGCTGGAGAGTTTCCGCCTGGAGCCCGATCCGTCGCAAAGCGTCAACAGCAATCCGGATAAAGAAGCCGCCGACATCGTCAGCATTAACTTTAACGGCCCGCAGATTGAAATTCTCACCACCATTAATACCACCGGTATGCGTCTGGTCTGGATGGTGCCCTTTAGCGAGCTGATTCTGGAGTCCTTGCAGAGTATCTTACTGCCGCTGTTGCTGAATATTGGTCTGCTGGCGCTGGCGCTGTTCGGATTTACCACCTTCCGTCACTACAGCGGACGTAAAAGCGTCGCGGGAACGGCTATCTCCTCGGCAGCCAATAGTGAACTACGCGCTCAGCGCGCCATTCACGAAGAGATCGTTTCCCTGCTGCCGCTCGGGCTGCTGGTGCACGATCTGGAGGCTAACCGTACGGTGATCAGCAATCCGATCGCCGATCATCTGCTACCGCATCTGAATCTGCAAAACATCATCAACATGGCCGATCAGCACCAGGGCGTGATTCAGGCGACGGTGAACAATGAACTGTATGAAATCCGTCAGTTCCGCAGCCAGGTGTCGCCGCGCACGCAAATCTTTATTATTCGCGATCAGGACCGAGAGGTGTTGGTGAATAAGAAACTCAAGCAGGCCCAGCGCCTGTATGAGAAAAACCAGCAGGGCCGTACGGCGTTTATGCAGCATATCGGCTTGGCGCTGAAACAGCCGGCGCAAAAGCTGGCGGAAGAAGCCGCAGCGCTCGGTATGGCCGAAAGCCGCAGGCTGGCCCAGCATGCCGATGAACTGGTACAACTGGTTGATGAGATAGAGCTGGCAAATCTGCTGGAGAGCGATAGCTGGAAGAGCGTTCAGGACCTGTTCTCAATTCAGGAATTGATCGATGAAGTGGTACCTGATGTCCTGCCCATCATCAAACGCAAAGGTCTGCAGCTGCTGATTAACAACTCGCTACCGGCCAATGAGCAGCGCTACGGCGATCGCGACGCCCTGCGCCGCACCCTTTTACTGCTGATTCAGTACTCGGTGACCACCACGCCTATTGGCAAAATAACCCTGGAAGTCAGTAAAGATGAATCCGCGGACGATCGTCTGACCTTCCGTATTCTGGATACCGGCAATGGCGTTTCGGCGAACGAAATCGACAATATGCACTTTCCGTTCCTCAACGATACGCAGGCAGACCTTTACGGCAAAGCCAACGCCCTCACCTTCTGGCTCTGCGATCGCCTGACGCGCAACCTCGGCGGACAGCTCAACATCAAAGCGCGCGAATCGCTGGGTACCCGCTACTCCCTGCATCTAAAAATGGCCGCCAGCGCGGAGGAGAGTGATTCGGGTGAACATCTGCTGGATGAAGTGGTGATCATGCTTGATGTGACCGCCAATGAAGTCCGCCGTATCGTGACCCGTCAGCTGGAGAGCTGGGGAGCTACCTGCATCACCCCGGATGACAGAATCACAAGTCAACAATATGATCTCTTTTTAACGGATAATCCGTCTAATCTTACTGCTTCGGGCTTGCTTTTAAGCGATGATGAAGCCCGGGTTCATAAGATTGGTCCTGGTCAGCTCCGCGTAAACTTTAATATCAGCGCTGCGCTGCAGGAAGCTATCCTGCAATTGATTGAGCAGCAGCTTGCTGAGGAAGAGGAGCAACCATCCTCTCCCGGGAACGAAAGTAACGCCGAACTGCATGCCAGCGGCTATTACACGCTGTTTGCTGACACGGTACCAGATGATGTTAAGAGGCTGTATAATGAACTGGCGACGGGCGATTTCGCCGCGCTGGCGCAAACCGCCCACCGCCTCAAAGGGGCATTTGCTATGCTAAATCTGGTACCCGGCAAGCAGTTATGTGAAACGCTTGAGCATCTGATTCGTGAAAAAGATGCGCAAGGCATAGAAAAATATATCAGCGACATTGACGTTTACGTCAAGAGCTTGCTGTAGCAAGGTAGCCTAATACATGAACAATATGAACGTAATTATTGCCGATGACCATCCGATCGTACTGTTCGGTATTCGTAAGTCACTTGAACAAATTGAGTGGGTGAACGTTGTTGGCGAGTTTGAAGACTCCACCGCATTAATCAACAATCTGCCTAAACTGGACGCACACGTCCTGATTACCGATTTATCGATGCCCGGTGATAAATACGGCGATGGCATTACGCTTATTAAATACATCAAGCGTCATTTCCCGGACCTGTCAATCATTGTACTGACAATGAACAACAACCCGGCGATCCTGAGCGCGGTTCTGGATCTGGACATCGAAGGGATCGTCCTGAAACAGGGTGCGCCGACCGACCTGCCTAAGGCGCTCGCCGCGCTGCAAAAAGGCAAAAAATTCACCCCGGAAAGCGTTTCGCGCCTGCTGGAAAAAATCAGCGCCGGCGGTTACGGTGACAAACGTTTGTCGCCCAAAGAGAGTGAAGTGCTGCGTCTGTTCGCCGAAGGCTTCCTGGTCACCGAGATAGCCAAAAAGCTCAACCGCAGTATCAAAACCATCAGCAGCCAGAAAAAATCGGCGATGATGAAGCTCGGCGTGGAAAACGATATCGCCCTGCTCAACTACCTCTCTTCCGTTTCCCTGAGCTCAACGGACAAAGACTAACGTCTCTCTTCCCGGATAGCGCGGCGCTATCCGGGAAACGTCTTTTATTCCCTGCCCTTACGTACCCGCGCGGCGTAGACCGTCAGCGTCTGCTTGATAATATCCAGAGTGACCGGTTTTGAAAGGCAGCTGTCCATACCGGACTCCAGGCAGCGCTGCTTCTCCTCCGCCAGCGCGTTGGCGGTCACCCCAATAACCGGCAGCGTAAGCCCTAGCTGGCGAATGCGCTGGGTCAGGCGATAACCATCCATATTCGGCATGTTGACGTCGCTGAGCACGATATCAATATGCTGCTTGCTCAGGACATTCAGCGCATCGACCCCGTCATTTGCCGTCACGCACTGATAGCCCAGCGATCCCAGCTGATCGGCCAGCAGACGTCGGTTAATCGGATGATCGTCCACCACCAGAATCATCATGTCATCATTGCTGGCGGTTTGCGCATCCGCCGCGGATAGTGCAGGGCCGTTTTCCGTACTGGCCATGGCAATATGGAAGATGCGGGCCAGCAGCGGCAACAGCTCGTGCGGCGTGGCCACGCTATGCAGCCACTCGCCGGGCGCCCGCTCCTGTGGAATACCGATATGCCGACGAGAGAAGATCACCATCGCGCCGCCGTCCCAGGCATCATGCGTCTCGCTATCGGTCAGCAGAATATCCTCCGCGTCCGGCGCTTGTCCCTCAAAATGACGGACCGGAATACCGTGGTATTTCAGCAACTGCTCGACGAACAGCGCCAGCGAGCTGTTATCAATCGCCAGCCAACAGCATTTTTCCGCCAGGCCATCAATATTCGGTGACGGCGTATTTTGTACGCCATAAAGCGGGATACGAATAGTGAAGCGGCTGCCCATACCTGGCTCGGTTTCAACGGCAATATCGCCGTCCATCATGCTGATAAGCTTTTCACAAATCGCCAGACCGAGTCCGGTCCCCTGGAAATTGCGCTGCACGCCGGTCCCCACCTGGAAGAACGGGTCAAACAGGCGTACGACCTCTTTCGCCGGGATCCCTTCCCCGGTATCGCGCACGCTGATGCGCAGATAATCCTCCGCCCGCTCTACGTGCAGGATAATGCAGCCGGTATCGGTAAACTTAATCGCGTTACTCAGCAGGTTTGAAATAACCTGCTGCAGGCGCATCGGATCGCCGGACATCAGCTGCGGTACGTCAGGTTCAATAAAGCAGTACAGCCCGAGATGTTTCCGCACCACCAGCGGCAGATAGTTGGCGGAAATATGGTTCATGACCTCGCGCGGCGAAAACTCCCGCGGCTCAATTTTGAGCTGTTCGGACTCAATTTTCGAGAAATCGAGGATGTCGCTAATAATTTTCAGCAGCAGACTGGAAGAGTTGTTCATCGCCGTCACCAGACGATCGACGCCCTTCGGTAGCTCTTTGGTCTGCAATAAATCGAGGTTACCGATAATCCCGTACAGCGGCGTTCGCAGTTCGTGGCTGACGGTGGCAAGGAACATCGATTTCGACTGGCTGGCCTGCTCGGCGGCCTGGGCCATCTCCTGCAGCGACTCCTCCATTTTGACGCGCGCCGAGACATCCACCAGCACGCAAATCGCTACGTTCTCGTTACGGTAACGCGAGTGGACAAAGCTGATTTGCAGATTGGTATTGTTGCTGGTCAGCACATCGACAAAGTTCACCTGCTGGCCGCAGATAATTTGCGTCAGCCGCTGCCGATCCTCATGGGTTAGCATATTGAGATAGTTATGCGCCAGCTCGTTACTCAGGATATTGGTGCCGTCGATCGTACGTAAAATACAGATCCCCACCGGCGCGGAGGCAACGATTTTTCGGTTGAACTGCTCGTGCTCTTCGAGGCGCTGGGCGTCGTTTTCAGCCGGAATAAAAATCCGCCGTTCATACATGCGGGCAAGCGCAAAAAGGAGCCCGCCGGTAAGCAGATTGAGCACCACGGCGTTCAGTATCAGCATCCGGATGCGTTCCAGCACCTGATCCACCGGCACCGAATAGACAATGCTCAACGATGACGGCGGCAGGCTTTTTTTCATCGCCAGCTCGCGAAAACCGGCGGTATAGCCAAACCACAGACGCTCCTGCATCCACTTCGCATCCGGTTTAATATTGCTGTCCGACCCGGCAAGCGAGATTAGCGTCTGTCCGTTATCGTCGAGAATCGTCACGTTCATCGGCAGACTACCTGGGGTAAAGAAACTTTCCATGCGGATGGTTTGCTCTACGCCGAGCATGGCCTGCAGGCGATTCGCCACATAGATTGGGGTCAGCGCATAGAAATAGCCAACGCCCGGACGCACGCCCTGGCTTATCCAGAACAGATTGTTACCGCGCTCGTTTTGCGGCGCGTCGCGATACTGCTCAATACGCTGATGCAGCACTTTTAACGCCTGGTCCCGCTCCAGCGGAATATCGCGCAGGCCGAAGTTGGCCATACACAGATTGTCGCTGCCAATCATAAAAATACGATTGAGGTCGTAGGCCGTTGAGAAATTGTCGCGCCAGTAGCGCATAAACCACGCCAGTGACTGCAGCGAGTTACGCCAGGTCGTACTCATCAGCGCGCAGTCGGAATCCGGGTAGAGCGGTTCAAAATTAGGGATCGTAATATCGCCGCGCTGCACCGGCGTATCGCCGCCTTCGCTGCCGTCCATCGGCCGGTTGCCGGCAACGTATTTCAGCTCTTTGATCACATCGGCCGTACGCTGTATGTAGCGCTGCGCCTGATCGGCATTGAGGTTAAATTCCTGGCGAATTTCCGATTCGCGATCGTGCAACGCATTGACGATGTAAAACACCGAAACAAAAGCGACCAGCACCCACAGCAGTATCGCCAGCGCTCTGAACAGATAGCGTGAAACCTTTAACGTGTTATGGAAAGAAGCTAGATATTTCAATGTGGCGATGCTCGGCCGTCAGGGGCTCAACAGAATGGCGTTAAGGTAACGATAAAACAACGGTCCCGCAACGGGAAAACAAAAAGGGCCGGGGAGAGCCCCGACCCTTTCAGACAATTACCGCAGAGAATTACTCTTCGTCTTCGGCGATGTCATCGTCAGTATCCGCTTCCGGCGCGATATCTTCGTCGCCTTCCGCCGCGCTGCCGTCGATGGCATCCAGCTCTTCGTCATCAACCGGCTCAGCCACGCGCTGCAGGCCGACCACGTTTTCATCTTCCGCAGTACGAATCAGGATCACGCCCTGAGTATTACGACCGACAATGCTCACTTCAGATACGCGGGTTCGTACCAGCGTGCCCGCGTCGGTGATCATCATAATCTGGTCGCAGTCATCAACCTGCACCGCGCCCACAACGGAACCGTTGCGTTCGGTCACTTTGATTGAGATAACGCCCTGGGTCGCACGCGACTTAGTGGGATACTCTTCAGCCGCGGTGCGTTTACCGTAGCCATTCTGCGTGACGGTCAGGATGGCACCTTCACCGCGCGGAACGATCAGAGAAACCACTTTGTCCTCGCCGGCCAGCTTGATGCCGCGCACGCCTGTGGCGGTACGGCCCATCGCGCGGACGGCGTCCTCTTTAAAGCGCACCACTTTACCGGCGGCGGAGAACAGCATGACTTCGTCCTGACCGGAGGTCAGATCGACGCCAATCAGCTCGTCGCCTTCGTTAAGGTTAACCGCGATAATACCGGCGGAACGCGGACGGCTGAATTCATTCAGCGCCGTTTTCTTCACGGTACCGCTGGCGGTCGCCATAAAGACGTTCACGCCCTCTTCATACTCGCGGACCGGCAGGATCGCGGTGATGCGCTCGTTGGCTTCCAGCGGCAGCAGGTTGACGATCGGACGACCGCGCGCGCCGCGGCTGGCTTCCGGCAGCTGATAAACCTTCATCCAGTAGAGACGACCGCGGCTGGAGAAGCAGAGGATCGTGTCGTGGGTGTTGGCCACCAGCAGGCGGTCGATAAAGTCTTCTTCTTTGATACGCGCCGCAGATTTACCTTTACCGCCACGACGCTGGGCTTCGTAGTCGGTCAGCGGCTGATACTTCACGTAGCCCTGATGCGAAAGGGTCACGACAACATCTTCCTGGTTGATCAGGTCTTCAATGTTGATATCCGCGCTGTTCGCGGTGATCTCGGTACGGCGCGCGTCGCCGAACTGTTCACGGACCAGCTCCAGCTCTTGGCGGATAACTTCCATCAGGCGATCGGCGCTGCCCAGAATGTGCAGCAGTTCCGCAATCTGTTCCAGCAGCTCTTTGTATTCGTCGAGCAGTTTTTCATGCTCAAGGCCGGTCAGCTTCTGCAAACGCAGATCCAGAATCGCCTGCGCCTGCTGTTCGGTCAGGTAGTACTGGCCATCGCGTACGCCGAACTCGGGCTCCAGCCATTCCGGACGGGCGGCGTCATCGCCTGCGCGTTCCAGCATCGCGGAAACGTTGCCCAGATCCCATGAACGGGCGATTAAGGCGGCCTTCGCTTCCGCCGGGGTCGGCGCGCGGCGAATCAGTTCGATAATCGGATCGATGTTGGCCAGGGCAATCGCCAGCGCTTCGAGGATGTGCGCGCGATCGCGGGCTTTACGCAGTTCAAAAATCGTACGACGGGTCACCACTTCGCGGCGATGGCGCACGAACGCGGCAATAATTTCTTTCAGGTTCATGATCTTCGGCTGACCATGGTGCAGGGCAACCATGTTGATACCGAAGGAGACCTGGAGCTGGGTCTGCGAATAGAGGTTGTTCAGCACCACCTCACCCACCGCATCGCGCTTCACTTCAATCACGATGCGCATACCGTCTTTATCGGACTCGTCGCGCAGCGCGCTGATGCCTTCGACGCGTTTGTCTTTGACCAGCTCGGCGATTTTCTCAATCAGGCGCGCTTTGTTCACCTGATACGGAATTTCATGCACGATGATGGTTTCGCGGCCGGTTTTCGCGTCAGCTTCCACTTCTGCGCGTGCGCGAATGTACACTTTACCGCGACCGGTACGATAGGCCTCTTCAATGCCGCGGCGACCGTTGATGATCGCGGCGGTCGGGAAGTCCGGACCTGGGATGTGTTCCATCAGCCCTTCAATGCTGATGTCTTCATTTTCAACGTAGGCCAGACAGCCGTTGATCACTTCGGTGAGGTTGTGCGGCGGAATATTCGTCGCCATACCTACCGCGATACCTGACGAACCGTTGACTAACAGGTTCGGGATTTTGGTCGGCATAACGTCAGGGATCTTTTCCGTGCCGTCATAGTTATCGACGAAATCCACCGTCTCTTTTTCGAGGTCGGCCATCAGCTCATGGGCGATCTTCGACATACGGATTTCCGTATAACGCATCGCTGCGGCGGAGTCGCCGTCGACCGAACCAAAGTTACCCTGGCCATCTACCAGCATATAGCGCAGGGAGAATGGCTGCGCCATACGTACAATGGTGTCATACACGGCAGTATCACCATGAGGGTGGTATTTACCGATTACGTCACCAACGACACGGGCAGATTTTTTATAGGCTTTGTTCCAGTCATTGCCCAATACGTTCATGGCGTATAGTACGCGACGGTGTACCGGCTTCAGGCCATCTCGGACATCCGGCAGCGCACGGCCAACAATGACCGACATCGCATAATCCAGATAGGAGCTCTTCAGCTCTTCCTCAATGTTGACCGGTGTAATTTCTCTCGCAAGGTCGCTCATCTAACCGCTATCCCTCTACTGTATCCCGGATTCAAAGGTCGCAAATTATAACACAGCCGCGGTGATACGGGTAAACCTATACCCAATGATTTTCGCGCGGCGAAAGGCGACAGGGATAGACGGTTTATTCATCCCTGAGGCCTGATATACTCGCGGGTCTGAACTAAACAGGAGTAAAAGCGCCCATGAATGCCGAAAAACCGTCGGTGGCCCACAATGTTGATCATAATGAAATCGCTAAATTTGAAGCCGTCGCCTCGCGCTGGTGGGATTTAGAGGGCGAATTCAAGCCGTTACATCGCATCAATCCTCTACGCCTCGGCTATATCGCGGAGCGCTCCGGCGGCCTGTTTGGCAAAAAAGTACTTGATGTCGGCTGCGGCGGCGGCATCCTGGCGGAAAGCATGGCCCGGGAAGGCGCAGCGGTGACCGGTCTGGATATGGGCTTCGAACCGCTACAGGTGGCGAAACTGCACGCCCTGGAGAGCGGCATTCAGGTCGAATATATCCAGGAAACCGTTGAAGAGCACGCGGCGAAGCACGCCGGAGAGTACGACGTCGTTACCTGCATGGAGATGCTGGAGCACGTCCCGGATCCGCAGTCGGTCGTCCACGCCTGCGCGCGGCTGGTCAAACCTGGCGGTCAGGTGTTCTTCTCAACCATTAACCGCAACGGTAAAGCGTGGCTGATGGCGGTCGTCGGCGCCGAATACATCATGAAAATGGTGCCGAAGGGAACCCACGACGTGAAGAAATTCATCAAGCCCGCGGAGCTGATCGGCTGGGTAGATGAGACAATTCTGAAAGAGCAGCATATTACCGGTCTTCATTACAATCCGTTGACCAATACCTTCAAGCTGGCGCCAGGGGTGGATGTTAACTATATGTTGCATACAACGGCGAAAAAAGCATAACGTCAGCTGTATTTCTTATGATGATTGCGCGGCATCAAGCCGCGTGATTTTTTCTTCCGATGAAGAAATCAGCACTCGATCAAATTTTCATTTTTTTTTCTGATTTATTGACATCTTCTCCAGGCCTTATGTGGCGTGGACTTGGCGATTATTACCCTTCCGCAACCTCAATTTAACGTCAAAATCAACTCTTGTACTCAAAAGAATCCTTACTAGAATACTCACCATATAGCGTTTCTTTTATCGACAACCCCCTACATATAGTATTTATCCACAGAGTTAGTCACAACGGCGTTCTGTGGATAAGTGGGGGATATTTTCTTTCACGGACAGGTATAATCCACATGAATCAGAGTCTGCTGGTGACAAAGCGTGACGGTAGCACCGAGCGCATCAATCTCGATAAAATCCACCGCGTGCTGGATTGGGCGGCAGAAGGGCTGAATAACGTATCCATCTCCCAGGTAGAACTGCGTTCCCATATTCAGTTCTATGACGGCATTAAAACCGCCGACATTCACGAAACCATTATCAAAGCCGCCGCGGACCTTATCTCCCGCGAGGCGCCGGATTACCAGTATCTCGCCGCCCGTCTGGCGATTTTCCACCTGCGTAAAAAAGCCTACGGCCAGTTTGAGCCGCCAGCGCTGTTCGACCACGTGTCGAAAATGGTTAAAAACGGTAAATACGATACTCATCTGCTGGAAGACTACACGGAAGAAGAGTTCAAGCAGATGGACTCGTTCATCGAGCACGATCGCGATATGACCTTCTCCTACGCTGCGGTTAAGCAGCTCGAAGGCAAATATCTGGTGCAGAACCGCGTCACCGGTGAGATCTATGAAAGCGCCCAGTTCCTGTACATTCTGGTTGCCGCCTGCCTGTTCTCCAACTACCCGCGCGAGACGCGTCTGGACTACATCAAGCGTTTCTATGACGCGGTGTCGACGTTCAAAATCTCGCTGCCGACGCCGATTATGTCCGGCGTGCGTACCCCGACCCGTCAGTTCAGCTCCTGCGTGCTGATCGAGTGCGGCGACAGCCTGGATTCTATTAACGCCACCTCCAGCGCCATTGTGAAATACGTCTCTCAGCGCGCCGGTATCGGCATCAACGCCGGCCGCATCCGCGCGCTGGGTAGCCCGATTCGCGGCGGTGAAGCTTTCCATACCGGCTGTATCCCGTTCTATAAGCACTTCCAGACGGCGGTGAAATCCTGCTCCCAGGGCGGCGTCCGCGGCGGTGCGGCGACCCTCTTCTACCCGATGTGGCATCTGGAAGTCGAAAGCCTGCTGGTGCTGAAAAACAACCGCGGTACCGACGCCAACCGCGTTCGTCACATGGACTACGGCGTACAGATCAACAAGCTGATGTACACCCGTCTGCTGAAAGGCGGCGATATCACCCTGTTCAGCCCGTCCGACGTCCCGGGCCTGTACGATGCGTTCTTCGCCGACCAGGACGAGTTCGAGCGCCTGTACACCCAATACGAGCAGGACGACAGCATCCGCAAGCAGCGCATTAAAGCGGTAGAACTGTTCTCGCTGATGATGCAGGAGCGCGCCTCCACCGGCCGTATCTACATCCAGAACGTGGACCACTGCAACACCCACAGCCCGTTTGACCCGGTTGTCGCGCCGGTGCGCCAGTCCAACCTGTGCCTGGAAATCGCCCTGCCGACCAAGCCGCTGGAAGATGTAAACGACGAAAACGGTGAAATTGCGCTGTGCACCCTGTCCGCTTTCAACCTCGGCGTTATCGATAGCCTTGATGAGCTGGAAGAGCTGGCGGTGCTGGCCGTTCGCGCGCTGGATGCCCTGCTGGATTACCAGGACTACCCGATCCCGGCGGCCAAACGCGGCGCGATGGGCCGTCGTACGCTAGGTATTGGGGTGATTAACTTTGCCTACTATCTGGCGAAGCACGGTAAACGCTACTCTGACGGCAGCGCTAACAACCTGACGCATAAAACGTTCGAAGCGATTCAGTACTATCTGCTGAAAGCCTCTAACGAGCTGGCGATCGAGCAAGGCGCGTGCCCGTGGTTTAACGAAACCACCTATGCGAAAGGCATTCTGCCGATCGATACCTACAAAAAAGACCTGGACGCTATCGTCAGCGAATCCCTGCATTACGACTGGGAGCAGCTTCGCGAGTCGATCAAAACGCACGGTCTGCGTAACTCCACGCTCTCCGCGCTGATGCCGTCCGAGACTTCTTCGCAGATCTCCAACGCCACCAACGGCATTGAGCCGCCGCGCGGTCACGTCAGCATCAAAGCGTCGAAAGACGGTATCCTGCGCCAGGTGGTGCCGGATTACGAAAAACTGCAGAACGGCTACGAGCTGCTGTGGGAAATGCCGAACAACGACGGTTACTTGCAGCTGGTCGGTATTATGCAGAAGTTTATCGACCAGTCGATTTCTGCTAACACCAACTACGATCCGACGCGCTTCCCGTCTGGCAAAGTGCCGATGCAGCAGTTGCTGAAAGACTTGCTCAATGCCTATAAGTTCGGCGTCAAAACGCTGTACTATCACAACACGCGCGATGGCGCGGAAGATGCCCAGGATGACCTGGCGCCCTCCATCCAGGACGACGGCTGCGAAAGCGGCGCATGTAAGATTTGATAATATTGCCCGGCGGCGCGTTGCCTGCCGGGCCTACGGTCTAATGTAGGTCGGGTTAGCGAAGCGCCGCCCGGCGTATAATTCCAGGACAGGATCCCCACTCATGGCATACACCACCTTTTCACAGACGAAAAATGACCAGCTCAAAGAGCCGATGTTCTTCGGTCAGCCGGTGAACGTCGCCCGCTACGATCAGCAAAAATATGACATCTTCGAAAAGCTGATTGAAAAACAGCTCTCCTTCTTCTGGCGTCCGGAAGAAGTTGACGTTTCCCGCGACCGTATCGACTACCAGGCGCTGCCGGAACACGAAAAACACATTTTTATCAGCAACCTGAAATATCAGACGCTGCTCGACTCGATCCAGGGCCGCAGCCCGAACGTCGCCCTGCTGCCGCTGATTTCAATTCCGGAGCTGGAAACCTGGGTGGAGACCTGGGCGTTCTCGGAGACCATCCATTCGCGCTCCTACACCCATATCATCCGCAATATCGTTAACGATCCGGCGATGGTGTTTGACGATATCGTCACCAACGAGCAGATTCAGAAACGCGCGGAAGGGATTTCCAGCTATTACGATGAATTGATTGAGCTGACCAGCTACTGGCATCTGCTGGGCGAAGGCACCCACAGCGTGAACGGTAAAACCATTACCGTGAACCTGCGCGAGCTGAAAAAGAAACTCTACCTGTGCCTGATGAGCGTGAACGCGCTGGAAGCCATCCGTTTTTACGTCAGCTTCGCCTGCTCTTTCGCCTTTGCCGAGCGCAAGCTGATGGAAGGTAACGCCAAGATTATCCGTCTGATCGCTCGCGACGAAGCGCTGCACCTGACCGGCACTCAGCACATGCTGAATCTGCTGCGTTCCGGCGTCGACGATCCGGAGATGGCTTCAATCGCCGAAGAGTGCAAACAGGCGTGCTACGACCTGTTCGTGCAGGCGGCGCAGCAGGAAAAAGAGTGGGCGGATTATCTGTTCCGCGACGGTTCGATGATCGGCCTGAACAAAGATATTCTCTGCCAGTACGTTGAGTACATTACTAACATCCGCATGCAGGCGGTGGGTCTCGATCTGCCGTTCCAGACCCGCTCCAACCCGATCCCGTGGATCAACACCTGGCTGGTGTCCGATAACGTGCAGGTCGCGCCGCAGGAAGTGGAAGTCAGTTCTTACCTCGTCGGACAGATCGATTCCGAAGTCGACGCCGACGATCTGAGCAACTTCCAGCTCTGATGAAACGCATTTTTTTGAAGATTTCTGACACTCGTCTTGAGTGTCAGGATGAACATCCCTCTCTGCTGGCGGCTCTGGAATCGCACAATATCGACGTGGAGTATCAGTGCCGCGAAGGCTACTGCGGCTCCTGCCGTCTACGGCTGGTTTCGGGGCAGGTTGACTGGCTCACCGAGCCGCTGGCTTTTGTCCAGCCGGGAGAGATTCTGCCCTGCTGCTGCCGGGCAAAAGGCGATATCGAAATTGAGATGTAAGTTTTGTCGGGCGGCGTAACGCTTATGCGCCCGACAAAACTGCCGTTCACAGGCCGGGTAAACCCGGCTTTTTACTGCTTAGCGTGCAGAAACTGCACGGCCTTATCCGGGAAATCCGTAAACAACCCGTCCACGTCCGCCTGGTTATACAGAACGTCGTAAAGCTGATCCACGTCCGCTGCATACGCTGGCAGTTGATCCGCGCGGACCGTATACGGATGCACCTGCAGCTTGCTGGCATGGGCTTCTTTCACCATCGCCGTCAGCTTCACGTGACCCGGCGTCGAGCCTTCCGCCACCAGCATATGGTAGTCCGGGCCAATGCCGTCAGCGTACTGCGCGATCTGCGCCATCGCCCCCGGTTTGAACATCCAGTCATAGCTGTAGTTCACCCACTTGCCGTCGGCCTGCCGCTGCTGGGTCTCATTCCAGTCGGTATAGGCGATAAGCTGCACCAGATTGAGATCCATCCCCATTTTCGGCTCCAGCTCCTGTTTGATGCGCTTGAGCTCGTTGGCGTCAAAGCACTGCAGATAAACCTTATCCTGCTTGCCGGTATAGCCATATTTCTTCAGCACGTTCAGCGTGCTGGCGGCAATATCCTTGCCTTCCTGATGGTGGAACCACGGCGCTTTGATCTCCGGGTAGATGCCGATGTTTTTGCCGGTCGAATGGTTCAGCCCCTGCACAAACTCAATCTCCTCTTCAAAGGTATGAATGCGGAAATCAGACTTCCCCATCGGGAAACGGCCCGGATAAGTTTGCACGTTCTGGCCATCTTTCGGCTCAAACCCTTCGGTAAACTTCAGCGACTTAATCTCGGCGAGGGTAAAGTCGATGGCGTAGAAGCGGCCATCTTGACGCGCCCGCTGCGGGAAACGCTGGGCCACGTCGGTCACCCGGTCCAGATAGTGGTCATGCAGCACCACCAGCCGGTCGTCTTTTGTCATCACCAGGTCTTGCTCGAGGTAGTCCGCTCCCTGCGCGTAGGCCATCGCTTTCGCCGGCAGGGTATGTTCCGGCAGATAGCCGCTGGCGCCGCGGTGGGCGATAACGATTTTCTCCCCCGCGACGGCGCTGAAAGAGAGCGCCGTCGCGGCCAGCAGCATTCCGCTCATCAGGGTGGTTAATGTGCTTTTCATCGCCGCTCCTTAAGCTTGTTTCATCTGTTGGTGATGGCGTCGTTCACCCAGCATCACGATAATCAGCAGCAGGACCGCCAGCACGCTGCCGCCGATCATCACCATAAAGCCACCGTCCCAGCCGAAGAAATCGACGGTATAGCCAACGATGGCGCTCGCGGCCACGGAGCCGCCGAGATAGCCAAACAGCCCGGTGAAGCCCGCGGCGGTGCCGGCGGCTTTTTTCGGCGCCAGCTCCAGCGCATGCAGGCCAATCAGCATCACTGGACCATAAATAAGGAAGCCGATGATGATCATGCAGGCCATATCCACGCCCGGATTACCCGGCGGGTTCAGCCAGTAAACGACGGTGGCGATGGTGACCAGGGTCATAAAGAAGACGCCGGTCGCGCCGCGGTTGCCTTTAAACACTTTATCCGACATCCAGCCGCACAGCAGCGTGCCCGGGATCCCCGCGTATTCATAAAGGAAGTAGGCCCAGGACGATTTATCCAGCGCGAAGTGCTTAACCTCTTTCAGGTAGGTTGGCGACCAGTCGAGAATGCCGTAGCGCAGCAGATAGACAAACACGTTCGCGACGGCGATGTACCACAGCAGCTTGTTCGGCAGGATGTACTGCATAAAAATCTGCTTTGCGGTCAGCTCTTCTTCGTGCTTCTCGCTGTAGTCGTCAGGATAATCGTTTTTGTACTCTTCAATCGGCGGCAGGCCGCAGGACTGCGGAGTATCGCGCATCATCGCGAAGGCGAAAATCGCCAGCAGGATCGCGCCGAAAGCCGGCATATACAGCGCCGCGTGCCAGTCGTTAAACCACGCCATCCCCAGCAGAAACAGCAGCGGCGGGATCCCGCCGCCGACGTTGTGCGCGCAGTTCCATACCGAAACAATACCGCCGCGCTCTTTCTGCGACCACCAGTGCACCATCGTACGTCCGCACGGCGGCCAGCCCATTCCCTGGAACCAGCCGCACAGGAACAGCAGGACGAACATCACCATAATGCTGGAGGTCGCCCAGGGGACGAAGCCCATCACCAGCATCACCAGCGCGGCAAGGATCAGGCCTGCCGGTAAAAAAATGCGCGGATTCGAACGGTCAGAAACCGAGCCCATGATGAATTTCGAAAATCCGTAGGCAATAGAGATACCGGAAAGCGCAAAGCCGAGATCGCCGCGGGAGAACCCCTGCTCGATAAGATAGGGCATCGCCAAAGCAAAGTTCTTACGAACCAGATAGTAAGCGGCATATCCGAAGAAGATACCGATAAAGATCTGCCAGCGTAATCGACGATATAGCGGATCGATTTCCGCCGTTGGCAAACGCGCCTTATGTGCTGCGGGTTTAAATATACTTAACATATCAGCCTCCGTGGCCATTGCTGTTCTTCTGACGTCGTCGCAAAAAAACGTAATTTATTCACTGACTTCTGATTTGGTCGCGATAGTAGGCAAAGCGTAAATCTAATACTGTGAAATGTCGCACACTTTGTTACAGAAATATGACAGAATTTTCCAATATGCGCATAAAGTCACAACAAACGCTCGAATTACGCGCAAATATGCTCGAAATCAAACATTAAACGCGGTCGATATGGCTAAATGATGTAAAACGAACACAGAGGACAGGGAGATGGCCGATAGTCGTGAATATGACGTCATTATTATTGGCGGCGGCGCCACCGGCGCCGGGATCGCGCGCGACTGCGCGCTGCGCGGGCTGAAGGCGGCGCTGGTTGAGCGCTACGATATCGCCACCGGGGCGACCGGCCGCAACCACGGCCTGCTGCACAGCGGCGCGCGCTATGCGGTAACCGATAGCGAATCGGCGCGGGAGTGTATCAGCGAAAACCGCATCTTACGCCGCATCGCCCGGCACTGCATTGAACCCACCAGCGGCCTGTTTATTACCTTGCCGGAAGACGATCCGGCATATCAGCATACCTTTATCACCGCCTGCCAGCAGGCGGGTATTGAGGCCCAGCCTCTGACGCCCGCCGAGGCGCTGCGCATTGAGCCCGCGGTTAACCCGGCGCTGCTTGGCGCGGTGCAGGTACCGGACGGCACCGTCGATCCGTTCCGCCTCACCGCCGCGAATATGCTCGATGCCCGCGAACATGGCGCCGCTATCCTCACCGGCTGCGAAGTCACCGGCCTGCTGCGTCAGGGCGATCGCGTCCATGGCGTCACGATCTACAACTATCAGCTCCGTGAATCGCACACGCTGCGCGCGCAGGTGGTGGTCAACGCCGCCGGGATCTGGGGGCAGTGCATCGCAGAGTATGCCGACCTGCGCATCGCGATGTTTCCGGCAAAAGGATCGCTGCTGATCCTCGACCACCGCATTAACCGTCAGGTTATCAACCGCTGCCGCAAACCGGCTGACGCCGATATCCTGGTACCCGGCGATACCATTTCGCTGATTGGCACCACCTCGATGCACATTCCCTATGACGAAATTGACGACAACCGGGTGACGGCCGGGGAAGTCGATACGCTACTGCGCGAGGGGGAAAAGCTGGCGCCGATCATGGGACGGACCCGGATACTGCGCGCCTACTCCGGCGTACGTCCGCTGGTCGCCAGCGATGACGATCCGAGCGGACGCAGCGTCAGCCGCGGCATCGTGCTGCTCGACCACGCCCGGCGCGACGGCATGGAAGGTTTTATCACCATCACCGGCGGTAAGCTGATGACCTACCGCCTGATGGCTGAGTGGGCTACGGATGCGGTATGCCGCAAGCTCGGCAATACCGCCCCCTGCACAACCGCCGATGCGCCGCTTCCCGGCTCGCAGGAGCCGACGGAAACCACGCTACGCAAAATCATCTCTTTACCGGCATCGCTGCGCGGGTCGGCCATTTACCGCCACGGCGATCGTACCCCCGCCTGGCTTGGCGATAGCCGCCAGCACCGCAGCCTGGTCTGCGAATGCGAAGCGGTCACCGCCGGCGAGGTTCAGTACGCGGTCGAAAACCTGGCGGTGAAAAACCTCCTCGACCTGCGCCGGCGCACCCGCGTCGGCATGGGCACCTGTCAGGGCGAGCTGTGCGCCTGCCGGGCCGCCGGGCTGCTCGCGCGTTTTAACGTCACTACCTCCGCACGCTCCCTTACCCAGCTGTCTGAATTTCTGAACGAACGCTGGAAAGGCGTCCAGCCGGTGGCCTGGGGAGACGCGCTGCGTGAAAGCGAGTTCACCCGCTGGGTCTATCTCGGCCTGTGCGGATTACAAAAGGAGCATCAGGATGAAGTTTGATTGCGCCATTATCGGCGGCGGCCTCGCCGGACTACTCTGCGGGCTGGCGCTCAATCGGCGCGGCCTGCGCAGCGTGATTATTAGCCGCGGCCAAAGCGCCCTGCACTTCTCTTCCGCCTCGCTGGATTTGCTTACCACGCTGCCGAATGGCGACACCGTCACCGATGTTGCTCACGGCATCGGCCAACTGGCCCGCCAGCTTCCCGAGCATCCCTATGCGAGGCTCGGCGCCGAACGGGTAATGGATTACGCCAGCCAGGCGCAGGCCCTGTTTGCCGACTGCGGTATCCCCATGCAGGGAGAGGCCAGTCAGCCGCATCTGCGCGTGACGCCGCTGGGAACTCTACGCGCGGCCTGGCTTTCACCACAGGAGATTGCCACCGCGCCGCTGCCCGCCAAGGGCGTCTGCGTGGTCGGCATCAGCGGATTCGGCGACTTCCAGCCGCATCTTGCCGCCGCCTCGCTGAACCAGTACGGCGTTAACGCCGAAGCGCAGGAGATAGATTTACCGCTGCTTGATGTTCTGCGCGATAGCCCATCCGAATTTCGCGCCGCCAATATCGCCCGCCGGCTGGATGATGAAACGCAGTGGCCGGCGCTGCTGGCGGCGCTGCGCCCGCTGGCGCAGCGGCACAGTTTCATTATCATGCCCGCCTGCTTTGGCCTCGCCGACGATCGCCTGTACCAGTGGCTGCAGCAGCGCCTGCCCTGCCCGCTGCGCCTGCTGCCTACGCTGCCGCCGTCGGTGCCGGGGATGCGCCTGCACGCCCAGCTCCAGCGGCAATTTATCCGCGGCGGCGGTACCTGGCTTACCGGGGATGAAGTCATCGATATCAGCCACCGCAACGGTAGCGTTAACGCGATCTGGACGCGCAACCACGGTGATATCCCGCTGCACCCACGCTTCGCGGTGCTGGCCAGCGGCAGCTTTTTCAGCAATGGTCTGGTCGCCGAACGCAGCGGCGTGCGCGAGCCGATCCTCGGCCTTGACCTGCAGCAGACGCTGCCGCGCGAGCGCTGGTATCAGCAGGACTTTTTTGCCTCTCAGCCCTGGCAGCGTTTCGGCCTGAAAACCGATGCGGATCTGCGCCCACAGCTTCAGGGGCAGACGCTGGAGAATCTGTTTGCCGTAGGTTCCATTCTCGGCGGTTTTGATGCCATCGCGCTGGGATGCGGCGGCGGCGTCTGCGCGGTCACCGCGCTGCATGCTGCTGGGTTAATCGGCGAGCTTGCCGGAGGTGAATCATGAACGACACGCGTTTTGAACACTGTATAAAATGCACCGTTTGCACCACCGCCTGCCCGGTCAGCCGGGTTAACCCGCGCTATCCTGGGCCAAAACAGGCCGGGCCGGACGGCGAGCGCCTGCGCCTGAAAGACGGCACACTCTACGACGAGGCGTTAAAATACTGCATCAACTGCAAACGCTGCGAGGTTGCCTGCCCTTCGGACGTCAAAATCGGCGATATTATCCAGCGGGCGCGCATGGAGCACGGTCGGCAAAAGCCCACGCTGCGCGATACGATCCTCAGCCACACCGACCTGATGGGCACCCTCTCCACGCCGTTTGCCCCGCTGGTGAACGCCACCACCGGGTTGAAGCCGGTACGGCGACTCCTCGATGCCGCGCTTAAAATCGATCACCGCCGCACGCTGCCGAAATATGGATTTGGTACCTTTCGCGGCGCATATCGTCAGCTGGCCGCCCGGCAGGGGCAGTACGCCGAGCAGGTGGCGTTTTTTCACGGCTGCTATGTGAACTACAACAATCCGCAGCTGGGCAAAGATCTTATCCGCGTGTTCAACGCCATGGGCATCGGGGTGCAGTTATTGAGCAAAGAGAAATGCTGCGGCGTACCGCTGATTGCCAACGGTTTTTTTGCGAAAGCGCGCAAGCAGGCGCTGAGCAACGTCATCGCGATGCGGGAAAATAGTCTGCCCGTTATTGCGACTTCATCGACCTGCACCTTTACGCTGCGCGATGAATATCCGCATCTCCTTGATATCGATAATCACGATATCCGCGACCGGGTTGAGCTGGCGACTCGCTGGCTCTGGCGTCAGTTGGATAATGGGCGGCCTCTGAAGCTAAAAACGCTGCCGCTGAAGGTGGTCTATCACACGCCCTGCCATATGGAAAAAATGGGCTGGTCGCTGTATACCCTTGAGCTATTGCGGCTGATCCCCGGCTTGCAGTTGGAGGTACTCGACTCGCAATGCTGCGGCATTGCCGGCACCTACGGGTTTAAAGCGGAGAACTACGACTCATCGCAGGCCATTGGCGCGCCGCTGTTCCGGCAAATTGAGGAGAGCGGCGCGGATCTGGTGGTGACCGACTGTGAAACCTGCAAATGGCAGATAGAGATGTCCACCAGCAAACGCTGCGAACATCCCATCACCCTGCTGGCACAGGCGCTGGCCTGACGCCAGCGCCAACACCGGGGGGCTAGTAGCTCCCCTTTCCCTCCGCTTGTTCGGCTACCGGTTTGAACATCGCCAGCCGTTTATCCAGCGCTCTGGTGTAAAGGTTGGTATCGACGCCAACGGCAACAAAATTCGCCCCCCACGCCAGCGCTTTGTGCGCCATCTCCGGATCGACGGCAAGGAATCCGGCCGCCTTACCCGCTGCGCGAATGCGGCGGATGCTCTGTTCAATAACCCGCTGCACTTCAGGATGACCGGCGTTATCCGGGTAGCCCAGCGAGGCCGACAGGTCCGCCGGGCCGATAAACACGCCGTCAATGCCCTCCACTTCAAGGATCGCATCCAGATTATCAAGCGCCGTTTTACTCTCTACCTGAATCAACAGGCACAGCTCATCGTTGGCCTGCGCCATATAGTTTTCGACCCGTCCCCAGCGAGCGGCGCGGGCCACTCCGGCCCCCACCCCGCGGGTGCCCAGCGGCGGGGAGCGGGGAGGCCGGAACAACTCCCCGGGCCAAATTGGCC